>Ga0207429_10128_pt1 | contig 14122 bp, 14 predicted proteins | sample YelNats1bottle13_FD_187545 | JGI IMG/M metagenome (GOLD analysis project Ga0207429, IMG submission 187545) | Hot spring thermophilic microbial communities from Obsidian Pool, Yellowstone National Park, USA - site 1 bottle 13 (SPAdes) (version 2) | ecosystem: Environmental > Aquatic > Thermal... | reverse complement strand
TTGAGAGAAAGGATACCGCACAACTATATGATGTTTCTCAGTAGACTTGATGTAAACGAACTGGAGGAACTGAAGGAGTACGTAAGGAAGGTAGTTAAGAACACATACGTTAGGAAAAAGCAACTCAGAGAGATAGGTAGAGTGATAAAGTTTTTACAAAGCCTTGAGAGTGAGGCAGAGAGGCTATCTGTACCACTGGATGGAACAAGTACAGGTAGTCGTGGCGAAAACCACAATCTCTGGCGAGTTCTCAAGGTAGCGGTGGTAACGCCACTCTCCCCTGACAGAGTCCTGCGTGACATGTCTGTCCTGAAATCACTTTTAGTTTCAGGGCAAGTGGGGAAGACCTATAAAGGCGTAAGTTCCTGTTTCTTGGGACAGGGGCTATGGCTTTCCCAAAAACCGCCTGCTGGGGCTGGGAAAGCTTGAAGGGCGGAATATAAATACCCCAGCCGCCAAACTTGTGCAATTTTGCACAGTTTGGTTGACCAGGGAAAAAGATGAGGTTTGTTGTGGATAAAGATATTTTACAAGACAATATTTCCAAGGTAATATTCTCTGCAGCTTCAACAAAGGTATCGTCAATTTTAGAGTGTGTACTGATTGAAGCTGAAGATAGTATAATATTTACCACAAACGACATGAAAATGCAAATGCAAACAGAGTTTAAAGCAGAGATACTGCAGCGGGGAGCTGCACTGGTTAAAGCAAAGCTGTTTTCTGACATAGTGAAAAAACTTCCCGACGGTGACGTTGAGGTTATAAGAGAAGAAAACGAGGTAAAAATCAGGAGCCAGAAGATAGAGTTCAGGCTCCCAACCCTTGATCCGCTCGACTTTCCAAAGATGGAGAAAAAGCCCTCTGAGAGCTTTTGCGAGTTTGTTGCAAGCGAGTTTGAAGATGCAATTGACAAAGTTATATTTGCAACTTCAAAGGACGAGACAAGACCCACGTTTACAGGTGTGCTCTTTGAGAGGGAAGAAGATGAGTTTGTAAACCTTGTTGGAATGGACGGGCACAGACTTGCTATATGCAAAATAAAACCGGTTGAAGTTGACGGCAACTTTTCAAAGATTGTGCCTGCAGATAACCTTGATGACATTACAAAGATAATAGACATTGAAGAGGCAGAAAAGGTAAGAGTATCATTCTATGAGAACCAGGCAACATTTGAGATAGGCTCAACAACGGTGATAGTTACATTAATTTCTGGCAAGTTTTTTGATTACAAAAGTGCAATTCCAACCGAGTACTCGACAAAGATTTCAATCTCTGCAGACGTTCTGGAAAGCACGCTTGAAAGAGCTTCTATTGTATCAAAAGATGAAAAGACAAACATCCAGGCTGTGATATTTGAAACAAACGGGATGATGTTCACAGTCCGTTCCATGTCTGCAGATGGAAGGTTTGAAGAGGATGTGCTTTGCTCTGTTGAAGGGAAAGACATCAGAATAGGATTCAATGTTAAGTATTTTCTGGATGTTTTGAAAGTGTTGGATGGTGAAATAAACCTGTTTATAACATCACAGACAAGCCCGTCAATTGTGCAAAAGCCAGACGATGAGAACTACATCTACCTTGTGCTTCCTATAAAGATGCCAGAATAAACCTTTTTTAGAGGTTATGAAATATGATAATAAAAAGCATTTATATTGAAAATTTTAGAAGTTATCATCAGAGCTTTTTTGAGTTCAAAGATAAAATAAACTTAATTGTCGGAAATAACGCCTCAGGAAAGACTTCTCTTCTTGAGGCTCTATATTTTTGTATGTGTGGAAAATCTTTTAAAAGTCGAGATGTTGATCTGATAAACTTTGATTCGCAGTATTTCAAGCTTGAGATGGTAGCCGAGGTCAGCGGTGTTGAATACGCGGTGGGTTGCTATGTAGACAGGATGCTCGAAAAGGGAATAATGATAAATGACAAAAAAGTTAACAGGCTTTCAGAGCTTATAACTCTTTTCAAATTTGTTTTTTTTGAGCCGGACACAACTGAGCTGGTAAAACGTCAGCCAAAATTAAGACGCCGCTTTTTAGATATGGAAGTTGCAAAGCTTTACCCTTACATGACAAAGGTGTATCAAGAGTACCAAAAAGCACTTCTTTCACGAAACGCATTTTTGAAAAGTTATGATAAAAAGGATATAATAGATGTGTACGATGTTCAGCTTAGCCACCTTGGATTTTTGATTCTGTCAAAAAGGCAAGAGGTTATAAAAAAGCTGTCAGGCGAGGCACAAAGAATTTTTGGTCATGTGTTTGAAAATAAATCTTTGCTTGAACTTGAATATTTGCCATCAATTGCAGCGTCAAGTGAGGAAGAGTATTACACAGAGCTAAAAAGATGTTTAATTAAGGATTTAAACTTCGGGTATACAACAAGAGGTGTTCACAGAGATGACTTTGAGATTCTAATAGATGGAAAGCCTGCTTTAGATTTTGCGTCGGAAGGACAGATAAAACTTGCAGCTGTATCGGTTGTGCTTGCAAGTGCTGCGCTGTACGAAAAACCTGTCTTGATTTTAGACGATGTATTTTCTGAGTTAGATTGCCAGAAGAGAAAAAATCTTGTAATGTTTTTAAGTCAGTACCAGTCGTTTGTGACATCTGCAGAGGACTTGAGAAGCTTGCAAAGTGAATCAATTTTTGACAGCTGCAGTACACATATAATTTTGCTTGAAAGAAATATTTAAAAAACAATTTACAGGGATGTGTAAAGAATATGTTTGCTCACATTGGCGAGGATTATGTCATCAACAGCTCAGAGCTTCTTGTTATATTGAACTGGGATTCGTTTATTCTTTCAGAAGACAACCGCAAGATCCTTGAAAATCTAAAACTTCAGGACAGGATTTTCGTGATAAACGACGAAATAAAAAAATCGATAATAATCCTTGAGATTGACGGCAGAATGTACGGAATAATATCTCCTGTGTCGCCAGGCACCATCGCAAAAAGGCTTTTGAACTTTAACCTCTACATTGACAACTATTTGGACCAAGATTAATTTCAAAAAATTTAAATTGGCAGGTGAAAAAAGTTGGATAGAATGAATCCAGGTGAAAAACAAGAATACTCAGCAAGTGAGATACAGGTTTTAGAAGGGCTTGAAGCGGTAAGAAAACGTCCCGGAATGTATATAGGTTCAACATCCCAGAGAGGTCTTCATCACTTGGTCTATGAGATTGTTGACAATGCAATTGACGAGGCAATGGCAGGGTATTGTAAGAACATTGAAGTTATTATTCACAAAGACAACTCTGTTACTGTCATTGACGATGGAAGAGGAATTCCTGTTGACATTCATCCAAAGCTTCAAAAAAGCGGTGTTGAAGTTGTATTCACAGTTCTTCATGCAGGTGGTAAGTTCAACGAAAGAGTTTATAAGGTCTCCGGAGGTCTTCACGGTGTTGGTGCTTCTGTTGTGAATGCTTTATCTTGCTACTTGGAAGTTGAGGTTTATAGAGATGGCAAAGTATATTATCAGAGATATGAAAAAGGAAAGCCTGTCTGCGAGCTAAAAGTAATTGGTACAACTGATAAGACAGGTACAAAGGTTACATTTTTGCCTGATGATGAGATTTTTGAAACAATTGAGTTTGACGGCGACGTGATTTTACAGAGGCTTCGTGAACTTGCGTTTTTGAACAAGGGTATCAGGATTGTGTTTTTAGATGAGAGAGAAAAAAATCCAAAGCCTGTTGAGTTAAAATATGATGGTGGTATTGCTGAGTTTGTAAAGTTTTTGAACAGAAACAAGGAAGTTTTGCACCAAGAGCCAATTTATATTGAAGGTGAGAAAAACGACATCCTCATTGAGGTTGCAGTGCAGTACACAGACGATTTTGGAGAGAACATATATTCATTTGCAAACAACATTGCCACAATTGACGGTGGAACTCATCTTATAGGTTTTAAGACTGCTGTTACAAAGGCTGTAAACGAGTATGCAAAGAAATATAACTTTATAAAAGGGGATACCCAGCTTCTTGGCGAGGACATAAGAGATGGTATGACAGCAATTGTTTCTGTCAAGATTCATGAACCGCAGTTTGAAGGACAGACCAAAACAAAGCTTGGTAACAGCGAAGCACGCTGGGCAGTTGAAAATCTTGTGTCTGAAAAACTTGCTACTTTTCTAGAAGAAAATCCTGATGTTTCAAAGAAGATTATAGACAAGGCAATTTTAGCTGCAAAAGCGCGAGAAGAGGCAAAAAAGGCAAGAGAGCTTGTGATAAAGAGAAAGTCTGCTTTGGATAGTTCAAACTTGCCTGGCAAGCTTGCGGACTGTTCGGAAAAAGACCCTGCAAAGTGCGAGATATTCATAGTTGAAGGTGATTCTGCTGGTGGTTCTGCGAAACAAGGGCGTGACAGGCGATATCAGGCAATCTTGCCTCTTTGGGGTAAGATGCTAAACGTCGAAAAGGCAAGCCAGGACAAGATTTATTCAAACGACAAGCTTCTTCCTTTAATACAGGCACTTGGTGTTGGTATAGGAAATGACATAGACCTCAAAAAACTCAGATACCACAAGGTAATTATAATGGCAGACGCTGATGTTGATGGTTCTCACATAAGAACTCTTCTTCTTACTTTCTTCTACAGATACATGAGACCGCTTATAGAAAACGGCCACATTTACATTGCACAGCCACCGCTTTACAAGATAACAAAGGGTAAGCAAGTAAGATATGCATACAATGAAAAGGAGCTACAGAAAATATTGCAGGAAATGAAGGATGCACAGGTTCAGCGCTTCAAAGGTCTTGGTGAGATGAACGCACAGGAGCTGTGGGAGACCACAATGGACCCTGCAAGAAGAATTCTTCTTAGAGTTGAGCTTGAAGATGCTGTCATGGCAGAAGAGATTTTCACAATATTGATGGGTGACAAGGTAGAACCAAGAAGAGAGTTTATAGAAAAGAATGCTAAGTATGTAAGAAACCTGGATATATAAAAAGAGGTGTTTCAAAGTGGAAGTTGCGAAAAAAATTTATGAAGAAGTTATAAAACTGCCTGAAGAGACTCAGAGAGAAGTTTTAGATTTTATTGAATTTAAAAAAATGAAATGGAAAAAAAATATAGAAGAAATAATTGATAAAGTTATTGAAGAAAATTACGAGATATTAAAGGAGTTAGCTGATAAATGATAATGTTGAGTATTGAGGATTTATTGTTGATTGCTAAAAAATTAATAGAAAGATTTGGAGGTACTTTTGGGATAAGAAATAAAGGTTTGCTTGAGAGCTCATTGAACAATGCATTTCAAACATTTGATGGAGAGGAGCTATATAAAACTGATGTAGAAAAAATTGCAGTTATATCTTACTCGATAATAAGGAATCACCCCATGATAGATGGTAATAAAAGATTAGGTATTAGTGTTTTACTGATATTATGTAAACTCAACAATATTATCTTAGAATATACAAGAGAAGAGGCAGTGGATTTAGCTGTAAGGATTGCAGAAGGTAGTATTGATATTGAAGATGTTGTTGAATGGATAAAAAAGCATGAGAAAAAGTGAACACTATAAAGGGAGGAAAAATTAAAGCATGGAAGAGCTCGATTTTAGGATAATTCCTGTTGAGATACAGGAAGAGATGAAAAAAAGTTATATAGACTATGCAATGAGCGTAATTGTATCCCGTGCACTGCCAGATGTTCGCGATGGGCTAAAGCCTGTTCACAGAAGAATCCTTTATGCAATGAACGAGATAGGTCTTACTCCTGACAAGCCATACAGAAAGTCTGCAACAGTTGTAGGGCATGTTCTTGCCAAATATCATCCGCACGGCGATGCTGCTGTGTACGAAAGCCTTGTTCGAATGGCACAGGACTTTTCCATGCGCCATCCTCTTGTTGACGGGCATGGAAACTTTGGCTCTGTTGATGGAGACCCGCCTGCTGCTATGCGTTACACTGAAGCGCGTATGAGCAAGATTGCGGTTGAAATGCTTCGAGATATTGAAAAAGAAACAGTTGATTTTATGCCAAACTTTGATGAGTCTGCAAAAGAACCAAAGGTTTTGCCATCACGATTTCCAAACCTTTTAGTAAATGGCAGTCAGGGAATTGCGGTTGGTATGGCAACAAACATACCTCCTCACAACCTTGCAGAGGTAATTGATGCAATTGTATATATTCTTGACAATGAAAATGCAACTCTTGATGACATAATGAAGATAATAAAAGGGCCTGATTTTCCAACCGGCGGGTATATAATCGGCAAAAAAGGTATAAGGGATGCATATGCAACTGGAAAAGGAAAAATCATTGTCCGGGCAAAAACCTCAATTGAACAGACATCAAAGGGAAGACAGAGAATAATTATAACAGAACTTCCTTATATGGTAAATAAAGCACGATTAATTGAAAAGATTGCCGAGCTTGTCCATGAAAAGAAGATAGACGGGATTTCGGATATAAGAGATGAGTCTGACAAAGAGGGTCTGAGGATTGTAATTGAAATCAAAAAGGATGCAGATGCAAATGTTGTTTTAAAACAGCTTTACAAAAACACCCAGCTTCAGGACAGCTTTGGCATAATCATGCTTGCGCTTGTTGACAACCAGCCAAAAGTTTTAACTCTTATGGACATGTTAAACCTATACATTGAACATCAAAAAGAGATAATTGTCAGAAGAACAAGGTATGACCTTAAAAAAGCAGAAGAGAGAGCTCACATTTTAGAAGGGCTCAAAAAGGCTCTTGATCACATAGATGAGATAATATCAATTATAAGGTCGTCAAAGACAGTAAGCGAAGCAAAAGACAGGTTGATTCAAAGGTTTAAGTTTACAGATGTTCAGGCTCAAGCAATACTTGATATGAGGCTGCAAAGACTCACAGGTTTGGAAAGACAAAAGATAGAAGAAGAGCTTGCAGAGCTTATAAAGATGATAGAGTATTACAAAAACGTGCTTGCAAGTGAGGCAATGGTAAAAGAAATAATAAAAAAGGAGATTTTGGAGATTAAAGAAAAGTACAAAGATGAAAGAAGAACAAAGATAATTCAAGATGAACATGAAGATTTTGAAGAAGAAGAGCTAATTCAGGAGCAGGAAACTGTAGTAACACTTACACATTTTGGATATATAAAACGTCTTCCACTTGACACATATAAGAGCCAAAAACGGGGTGGAAGAGGAATTACGGGAATATCAACAAGGGAAGATGATTTTGTTGAAGATGTATTTGTTACAACAACACACCACTACATTCTCTTTTTCACAGACAAAGGCAGGGTTTTCCGCTTAAGAGCGTATGAAGTACCAGAAGGTTCGCGTCAGGCAAAAGGTACTGCAATTGTCAATTTGATTCAAATTAGCAAGGATGAGAAGATTACTGCTACAATGGCTGTAAAAGACTTTAAAGAAGGCTATCTTATGATGTGCACGAAAAATGGTACTATAAAGAAGGTACTCTTGAGCGAGTTTGAAAATACAACAAAGGCAGGTAAAAAAGCTATAACTCTTGCAGATGATGATAGTCTTGTGGATGTAAAACTAACATCAGGCAACGATGAGGTTGTACTTGTATCGGGCAATGGATACTGTGTTGTATTTAACGAAAATGATGTCAGAGTAATGGGGAGATTGGCTCAAGGTGTAAAGGGAATGACATTAGAAGAAGGTGATTTTATCGTTGGAATGGAAAAAGCAAGTGATGGAAAGTATCTTCTTTGCGTTACAGAAAACGGATTTGGCAAAAGAAGCGAAATTGAAGAGTACAGAAAAACAAAACGTGGTGCAAAAGGAGTTTTAACTTACAAGGTAACAGACAAGACAGGCAAAATTGTTGACATAAAAATGGTAAACGATGAGGATGAGATTATGATATGCTCAACAGAAGGAATATTTATAAGACTTGAGATGTCTCAAGTTCCTGTTCAGGGGAGAAATACCCAGGGTGTAAAACTTATGAGAATAGACGGTGAGGATATAAGAGTATCATCAATTGCAAGGATAAAGGCTGAGGAGTAAAGATTTAAAAGGGGCTTTCTGCTAATAGATGTCAGGAAGCCTCTTTTAATTTAAACTTTGTACAGTAACATTTTTAACATTTGCAGCGTTAAAAATTGTAGAAAAATATTTAACAGGGGGAATAATTTTTCAGGATAGCAGCTACAAAAATATTTTTGACAGTAAAGCCTTGTTTTTTGGTATAATAATTATATAAAGAATTGCTTTTAAGAAGTGGTAGAAGATGATAATAAATTCTCTAGATACTTATTCAGGACTGAATATAGATTACAGAATATACAGCGAGTCAGAAAAAGCTGATGGGAAAAATTTAGCTATTTTCAATCTTTCCAAAAAAGATACTGAAAAAAATAGTATAGCAGAACAGCAAAAAGAGTTCAATGACCCAAAGATAAGGTTTTTAAAGAGAATTGGTATTTTGGAATGTAAAACGTGTAAAAACAGAAAGTATCAGGATGTATCAAACGACCCAGGTGTATCTTTCAAGACTCCTTCGCATATATCTCCAGAGTTTTCAGCAAGTGTTGTTTTGGCACATGAAAGAGAACATGTAGCAAGAGAAATGCAAAATGCAAAAGAAAAAGGCAAAGAAGTTGTATCTTCAAGCATTTCGCTGACATTGAGTGTTTGCCCAGAGTGTGGAAGAGTTTATGTCTCTGGTGGAAAAACAAAGGTTGTAACAAAAAGCACACCTAAGGATCCTTTTATAGAAAATTATAATAGAAACATAATAGAAAATTTTGGACTTTTTGTAGATGCTGTAGTTTAGGTATTGTAAACAAGGTAAAAGGGGCTGTACAATTATTTTTCAGTAAAGCCCCTTTTTGTGCAGTTTTATGTCTTACAGGATATTTTAGATTGCAACATCAATATGCTGCAAAATTCCCGGCTTTCCATTTTCAAATAGAAAAAGTCCTGTTTTTTGAACAGTTCCAAAAGTTTTGTTGTTTTTTGAATTTTGCAGGTTATACTGGCTGTTTGTATTTCCAAGGAAAATTGCACCTATACCAAGTTCTTTTATTTTCAGGATTTTGTCTTCTGATTCGGTTTTTATCCATACAAGGAGATTTGAAAATACTTCATCGTTTTCATCAATCCATCCGTTTTTGTCCGAATCATATTGTGATAGTTCTAAAAAGCCGTCGTTCGATGTTGGTCCAAAAAGTTCAGAACCGTTATCAATTTTTCCATTTTGATTTTTATCCAGAGCCAAAAATCCATTTCGGTTTAAAAGAAGTGGAATTCTTTCAAGCTCTGAATCAATGTCAATGTCAAACTCAAATGTTTTTGGTATAAAAGAAGGTAAATTCCCGTCAAAGTTTATAACAAGCGGATCAACATTTTTTGGCATTCCAAATCTGATGTCAATATCGAACCTTTCAACAAAAGATTGTGAAAAGTTCAAATTCAAATCTATGTTGATTTCTCTTGCATCCTGTGTTTTAACAATAGCCTTTGCTGAAAAACTAAAATCTGTTTTGAGTTCTCTTGAATAGCTTGCAGAAAGTCTGAAACCAGAAGGAGCTATCTGGTTTTGAGTCTGTATCTGTATATTTTCCTTTCCATCTTGCTGGTCTGTTTTCAACTTTTCTAATAATTTGAATTTTACTTTTTTACCTGTGATTTTACTCAAGAGCTTTTCAATTAAAAGAATTTTAAGTTTATCCTCTGGCGAAATTTCTATTTCGTCTTTTATATCCTGACAGTTTTGATTTTTCTCACAGGAAATATTTTGTGTATTTTTAGCTTTATCTGAAATTTCAACCGAATAAGCAGAAGTTTTGATATTATGCCACACCTCAAACTCAACTTTGCTTTCAGTCTTTTCCATCCTTTGTACTTCAGAAGACAGTTTTACATAGCTTTGTTCAATTCTCATACCATTTCACCGTTTTTTAGAATTTATATTCTAATTATCGAAAAGTTATATGAAAAATTTAATTTTTTAACGTACAGATACAACATTCAGAATTTATACAATCAATACAATACAGTATTAATTTCAAAATTAAAATTTTTACAAAATAAATTGTTTTAAAAGTTTATCATTAGGGTAATAAATATGTGGAAAGAAAAAATATCAAAAGGAGAGGTTGAGATGGAGATTACAAATAGGATTCCACTTCTTGGAGAAAAATTTCCTAGCATGACAGTAAAAACAACACATGGAATGATAAAACTTCCAGATGATTATGCAGGTAAATGGTTTGTGTTATTTTCACATCCCGGTGATTTTACACCTGTTTGCACAACTGAGTTTGTTGCGTTTGCAAAAAAAGCAGATGAGTTTAAAAAATTAAATGCTGAGCTTATTGGGCTTTCGGTTGACCAGGTTTTTGCTCACATAAAGTGGATTGAGTGGATTGAAGAAAAGCTTGGAGTAAAAATTCCTTTCCCTGTTATTGCGGATGAACTTGGCACAGTTGCAAAGACTCTTGGAATGATTCATGAGGCAAAAGGATCAAATACTGTCAGAGCTGTCTTTATTGTGGATGATAAAGGAATTTTAAGGCTTATGATGTATTATCCTCAAGAGGTTGGAAGAAGTATAGATGAGATACTTCGAGCATTGAAAGCTTTGCAGGTTTCAACACAAAACGGTGTTGCACTTCCTGAAAACTGGCCAAACAACGGGTTGATTGGCGATAAAGTAATAATTCCACCTGCTGCAACAGAAGATTTGGCAAAAGAAAGGCTTCAAAAAGCCAAAGATGGCGAGATTGAGTGTTTTGATTGGTGGTTTTGTTATAAGAAGCTGTGAGGAGGAAAAATACAATTTGGAAGACCGCTTTTAGATATGAGTGGTCTTCTTTTTTACAAATTCAAATCCCGTTGATATTCATTCCTTTTTAGTTTAAATTTCAAAATAAAATTAGATAGCAACACAAACAATGAAAGTTTAAGCCATAATCCTAACTTATGGTAAAATATTTATAGGATTTGAGATGAAAAAAAATCCCCTCATGAACGCTTCTGTCAGGGACATTTTTCTAACTTCAACTGGTGTATGTTCTTATTTTTAAGTTTTAACACTACATTTATAAGTTTCCACACAGTATAGCTTGCCTGAGATCTTGCCAAAAGCTATGTTACTAACTTGTCTGCTGTGAATGTAGTCTATTGTTAACGATAAAATAAAAGGGCTGCTACTTCATCTTTTTGAGCAACCCCGCATATCTTAAAATTTTAATTAATTTCTGTGCTTTGCACGAAGTTCTTTTATCTTTTCAAGCGAAAGTCCTGTAATCTCTGCTATCTCTTCATCTTTGTATCCTTTTAAAATCATCCTCTCAGCTGTCTCTATTTTACTTTGCTCAAAACCTTGCTGAAGTCCTTGCTGAAGTCCTTGCTGGAGCCCTTGCTGAAGTCCTTCAAAAATCAACTCTTCTCTTATCTTTCTCAAATTCTGAAATAGTGGCATAGCTTTTTCACCCCCTCTTACAGTCTCATCAATTGCTCTTTTGGCAGCCTCAACTTCTATATCCTCAAGCTCCCTCAAAGCAACTGGCAAGCATACCTTCAACACCTCTATCTCCTTCTCTTCTGCCCCCCATAAATATTCTCTAAGCTCCCAAAATAACCTTTCTAACTCCTCATATCTCTTAATTCTGTTGAGCTTCAGTATTAAGCTAAGTATGTCTTTCACTTGCAAAATGCTTTCTGCTTGGTTCAAGTCAATCAATATGTACTCAAAATCAATTACGCAATTTCCAAACTCCTCAAATCCTAAAATCTTCTCCCTCAGCCTTGTTGTAGCTGTCCACCTGTCTTCTCCATCGTAAAAAACTATCGGCACAACTGCTGGCAATCTAAACCCCTTTTTCTTTATTTCTCCTTTGTCAAAGTCCTTGATATAGTCTCTGTATAAATCTGTGATGTAAAATAAAAGCCTTATTGACATTGAATGGTCAACTGTTGATTGGTGTTCAAACAAAATGTAAAAGATAATCTCTTTCTCTTTTAAATTGACTTTATAGAGGATGTCACTTTCCTGTTCAGAAAAGTCTGGCAAGACATAACTTTTATCAATTCTTTCAAGCTGGTCTTCTGTGAGATTTTTAAATACTCCAATCTCATCAAGTCTTTTTAAAAGCCTAAGAAAAATGCTTTTGTTAGAGAATATGTATTTGTACTCCAGGTCATTTATGTTGTGAGGAAACTGATTATTCATTATCTTCACCCAAAGAGTTTTCTAAGAACATTATAACAAATGAAAAGGATAATATCAAACATATTTTCTATCCGGGATAAAAAGTAAAGCTCTGAGTTTTATTTCCAAAAGGAAGGCTACAAACACGTTCAAAAGCTCAATTTTATTGTATCAACATTAAATATTATACACCCCTGTCACTGTTTTTATATCAAAACATCAAACAAAGGCTTTTTACAATACAGTACAGTTTAGGACAAATGATGCTTTGGAAGCAACATATATTTAAAAATACCCAATTTTATTACAATTTACTTTGCATAATTTTTGATAGTAAAAAACGAAAGGGTGAGAGCATTTATTCTGCAAGGTTTATTGGTACAAGACTTTACCTTGTCACCTTCAAAGCGCTTGACCCGTTTTTTGTGATAAGTCTTGAGAATCCTCAAAAACCTGAGATTTTGGGGTATCTGAAAATACCTGGATATTCGACATATCTTCATCCATATGACAAAAATAACATAATTGGATTTGGCAAAGATGCAGAGGATTTAAATGAAGAATATGCAATTCCTCTGGGGCTCAAGATTGCAATGTTTAATGTAGAAAATCCAAAAGAGCTTTTCAAGGTCATAATTGGAGGTAAGGGTACTAGCTCTGAGCTTCTTAATAATCACAAAGCGCTTTTGTTTGATAAGACTAAAAACATTTTTGCATTCCCTGTAGAGGTTTACGACAAAAAAGGGTATAACTTCACAGGTGCTTATGTTTACAGCATAGATTTGAAAGAAGGTTTTGTTTTGAGGGGCAAGATTTTGCATGAAATTGATGATGGATATTGTGAGAAAATAGACAAGCTTTTGTATATTGAGGATGTGCTCTACTCTGTTTCAAACTCAATGATAAAAGCAAGTTCTTTTGAGAATTTAGAGGAGATAGCAAGGTTGAGGTTGGATTGAAAGGAGCAAATTAGAAATTCGAAAATAGGCAAATATGATGTTGAATAAAATAGCTAATCTTGTTATAATCAAAATAGCTATATTTAAGAGAGGTGAAAATCATGGTAGTAAATGCTACTGAATTTAAAATGAGAGTTGGAAAATATTTAAAGATGGCAGAAAAAGAAGAAATAATTATAACAAAGAATGGTAAGGAAATAGCAAAGATTGTTCCTATAAAAAAACAAGGCACACCAAATGCGGATTTTCTTTATGGGCTCATGGAGAATTATCCAAACAAAGATGTCACAATAAAACAAATAAGAGAAGAAAGGATAAGAAAGTATGAAAGTTCTTATTGATACAAATATTATACTGGATGTTATTTTAAAAAGGTCACCCTTTGAGAAAGATTCATACAAAGTTTTAAAGTATGCTGAAGAAGGACTTATTGAAGGCTACATTGCTTCGTTTGTTGTCACTGACCTTTATTATTTTATTGCAAAGGAATTGGGAAATGACAAAGCGACAAAAGCAATAAAAGCACTTTTAAACATTGTTAAATTGGTTACAGTAACAAAAAAAGACATTGGAAAAGCCATTGAAAATTCCACTATAAATGATCTTGAAGATGCCTTGCAGATTCAATGTGCTAAAAAAATAAAAGCAGACTTTGTTATTACACGAGATAATAAACTTAAAAAGCTTATGATAAAAGCTATTTCACCTTCTGAGTTTGTTGAGAGATTCCAAGGTGATAACTTTTAAAATTTGATTCTGGTGTAAAAAGCCTTTTTTCTTTATGAAGAAGTATAAATATAAAACAGGATTGAATAAATAAACATAAAAATATATGTAGTACAAATTTTTATAGAATTATGTTAGAATCAAAGGAGCAAAAATTACGACAAATGGGGTGTTGCACTTGTTTAGAGAAAATAACAACCATCTCCAACAATCATTATTTGAAAGTGTTAACTTCATGGATTCAAGGATAAAGGCTAAACTTGAAAAATCATGGGCTCCCATATTTTATAAATACGTGTTCTG
>Ga0207429_10126_pt1 | contig 14187 bp, 14 predicted proteins | sample YelNats1bottle13_FD_187545 | JGI IMG/M metagenome (GOLD analysis project Ga0207429, IMG submission 187545) | Hot spring thermophilic microbial communities from Obsidian Pool, Yellowstone National Park, USA - site 1 bottle 13 (SPAdes) (version 2) | ecosystem: Environmental > Aquatic > Thermal... | reverse complement strand
GAAAGTGCTAATTGTATAACCATAACTCTTGTAACCTGCACTATAACACCTTCTTTCGTTTGTATATTCAAAACAATTCATCTACCACCTATAGAGGTGGGAGTCTTCTTGTTAAAATTATGATAAATTGTTCCATTTTCGTTATATATTGTATTTGCAATTATTTTTCCTTCCAAGTTTTCATTTAATAAAACTAATTTCATTTTTAAAACCTCCTTTAAAACTGGATTAACCCTAAACTTATTTTTAATTTTTCATCAAGTAAGTTAATATATTCTTCATCAAGTTCGGACACTTTACGCAATAATCTTTTCTTATCTATTGTTCTAATCTGTTCAAGCATTACAATTGAATCTTCTTTTAAATTGAACTTTTCTTTAGGCAAAAATAAATGAACTGGCATGTTTGTTTTTTTACAAATAGAAGTTATTACAGCTACAATAGTTGTTGGACTATAATAATTACCTATATCATTTTGAATTACAACAACAGGTCTTATTCCGTTTTGTTCTGAGCCTATATTATTGTTTGACAAATTAGCATAATAAATTTCCCCCCTCTTTACTTGCTTTATACTCAAACCATTTACCCCCCCTTTTTTTTATATTTGTTCTTTGTCGTTAAAGTCTTGAATTATTTCAAATGCTGTTATAGATAAAAACGCAACTAACACTAATACAAAATAAAAAATATTAGTCTTAATAAAATAAACACCTAAAATTAAAGTTAATGCTGAAATATAATTAAGTATCATTGCTAACTTTACTTCATTTAATAAATTATTTTTTATTACATCTGGATATCTTAATAGTTTCTTTTTAATGATGTGTATCTTTATAAGTATTAATATTACAAGAATAGCCACTATTGTTAATAACAATATTTTTACTATCATAAACTCACCCCCTTATATTTGTCTTTATGTTATTTTCACTATTATCTATATTATATATTTACCTTTTACTATTGGCAATATTTTAAATTATTTAAATTAACAAATTAACATATAAAAAACTAAACATAATGGAGTGGGAATGTCTAATATATAGGAAGACAATTCACAATAGGGATGTAAATGCAAGTAAAAATATGTTAAAAAAAGGGAAAAGGATATTAAGCATAGCATAAATAAAAACAGTAGTGTAAGAACTACCCGAATTAACGCCTATGGAAATAGTATGGGATAAGGTTGATGAAGTAGGAAGCCCACAACTTTAGTCGTGGGAGATTCAAAAATTTGTTAATATATTATCTGTGGTAAATGAAAATATTATAAAGTAAATCAGTTGAAAATAATAAAAGTGGTAAAAAAGAAAACAAAAAAAGATAATAATAAAGAAAAAAAAAGAAAATGTTATAGAAATAACATTTGGACTCTCTCCTACTTCTATAAGTAGGAGATTCTTTTTAGTTAGAAGTATTTTCTTTTACTCTAACAGAGTTATTCAAGTCCCCTCTATCCCTATCCATTACTGGACTTGGGACTACTCTTTTTAGTATGTTTAATGCTCCGTTTACATCTGTGTTTAAGACATTACCACACTTATAGATATATAGCCCTTTATATTTTTTATTAGACTTATTAACAACTTCATAAACATAGCAAATCATATTTTACAATTCATCTCCACCTACAGAGGTAGGAGTCTTCTTGTTAAAATTATGATAAAAAAATAAGCACTCATAAATATAGGAGTGTTTTTTAATTATAGTATATCTAACTAAAAAAAAATCTACCGCAAAATGCGGTAGAAAAAATTATGATATTTTTTGCATAGGCAAATTATATATTAACTTAAATCTTTCACCAAAGATATCTTGCATTTTTTTAAATGCAATAAAATCATATTTTATTGTTCTATTATAAACTTGCTTTTTATTATTTATTTTTACATATACTTTTATATTTCCATCTTTTATATTTGTTAATATTTTATTCAATATTTTAATTTCTTCTTTGTTTACTATTTCTATTCCTACAGCTTGTGGTATATTTGAAAAATAATTATTTAATTCAATAATGTTTTCTACTATCATTTGTGTTCCAAAATCACTACTGTTAATTTGTCCATAGAAAATAAATAATTCTCCATTTTTTATTTTTCCTGAATACTTTTCTACTTCTTTAGAAAACATTACTGCTTTAATTTGCCCTGTTTTATCTTCTATTACAAATGAGTAAATTGGGTTGTTATTTTTCTTGCTATAAAATATTTTAAAATCTTTTACTATACCTGCTAATTTGATTTTACCATTTACATAATTATTGTTTGTTATTATATTAAAACCATCATTGAATTCGTCATCTTCATCATAATTTTCAAAGTTTTCTATTCTTATTACATCTTTAATATTAATTACTTCTTCTATTCTTAAAATATCTTTATAACAATCAAGAGGATGTTCAGTTATATACATACCTGAATATTCTTTTTCTAAAGATAATTTTAATGATCTTTCAAATTCTTCTATTTGTGGCATTTTTATTTCTTCAACTTGTTTTAAATCCTTAAATACATCAAATAAAGTAATTTGATTGTTTTGATTTTCTTTTTTCTTAACGTTGCTAATTTTTATTAATTTATCAAGAATTGATATTTTTGCTTTTCTTGTTCCTTCGAAACTATCTAAAGCTCCTACATAAATTAACGCTTCAATATTTGACTTATCTATTTTTTGATTTATTATCATTCTTTCAACAAAATCTTGATATGATTTAAACTCACCTCTTATAGTTCTTTCATTTATAATCAAATCTGAAGTTTTACCAAGTCCTTTTATAGCTTTTAAACCAAATCTTATTGAATTTCCATCTATTGAAAAATATTCTTTAGACTTATTTATATCAGGTGGTAATATCTTAAATCCTCTTGATGTTATTTCTTCTACATAACTTTTTAACTTTTCGTTATTATTTATAACCGAATTAAGTAGTGCTACCATGAATTCTAAATTGTAGTGGTAATTTAACCAAGCTGTCCAATAACTTATTAAAGCATAAGCTGTTGCATGTGACTTGTTGAATGCATACTTTGCAAATTCAGCCATCTTGTCCCATATTTCTTCTGCATCTTCCTTTTTTATTCCGTTTCTTATACAACCAGGAATTATAACATTTCCTTCTTCATCAAGTAATCCATTTATAAATACATCTTTTTCTTTAACCATTATATCTTCTTTTTTCTTTCCCATTGCTTTTCTAACAAGGTCTGCTCTACCTAATGTATATCCAGCAAGCTTTTGAACTATTTGCATAACTTGCTCTTGATATACTATTATTCCATAGGTAGGTGCAAGAATTTCTTTAAGTGCTGGTATTTTGTATTCTATATTTTCAGGATTTAACATATTGTTAAGATATTCAGGAATAGAATCCATTGGACCTGGTCTATACAAAGAAATCCCTGCTATAAGTCTTTCAAATAATTCATCACCATTAGATTTATCTGTTACATCTTGATATAATTTACTTATAAATTCTGTCATACCTTCAGACTCTAATTGAAACACACCTAAAGTATTCTTTTCTGCAATGTATTTAAATACTTTAGGCTCAAATTTTATATTATTTAAATCAATCTTTATTCCTTTAGTTTTATAAACTAAATCAATAGTATTTTTTATAACAGTCATAGTTCTAAGTCCTAGAAAGTCCATTTTTAGAAGTCCCATTTCTTCTACTTCTGTCATAACTAATTGAGATGTTGTTTCTTTAATACCTTCTTCATTTTCTATTTTTACTGTTGGAATATAATCTTCAACAGCAGAAGGGCTTATAATTATACCACAAGCATGTTGAGAATTGTGTCTTTGAAGTCCTTCTAATTTCATAGCAATATTAATTATTTTTCTTACATCTTCGTCTGTATCATATAAATTTTTAAATTCTATACTTTCTTCAAGTGCCTTTTTAAGTGTTATCTTTGGTGGAATATACTTTGTTAATTGATTTGAAAAATTAAAATCATAGCCTAATACTCTTGCAACATCCTTTACAACTGCCTTTGCACTTAAAGTTCCAAATGTTATAATTTTTGAAACTGAATTATATCCATATTTATTTCTTACATATTCAATTACTTCATCTCTTCTATCGTCTTGAAAATCTGTATCAATATCTGGCATACTAATTCTTTCAGGATTTAAAAATCTTTCGAATAGTAAATTATATGGGATAGGATCTACATCTGTAATTTTTAAACAATATGCAACAAGTGAGCCAACGCAACTACCTCTACCTGGTCCTACTAAAATACCTCTTTCCTTTGCCCAGTTTATATAATCTTGAACTATTAAAAAGTAACCACAAAAACCCATTTTCTTAATCATTTCTAATTCATATTCAAATCTTTCTTTATATATTTTATCATTATATTTTTCAGTATTTTTAAATCTTTCTTCATATCCTTTTCTACATAAATATTCAAAATATTCTTCTTCATTATTAAATTCTTTAGGAATTTCAAACTTAGGCATATATCTTGTTTCTAAATCTAATTCTAAATTTATTTTTTCCACTATTTCTAATGTATTATCCAATGCTTCAGGGATATCTTTAAATTTTTCTTCCATTTCTTCTGATGTATGAATATAATAGCCTTCTCCTGGGAAAGTCCAATGGTCTTCATCTAAAGTTTTTCCTGTTTGTATACAAAGAAGAATTTCATGAATTTGTGCATCTTCTTTTTTTAAATAATGTGCATCTGTTGTTGCAATTACTTTAATATCAAGTTCTTTAGCTAATTTCAAAAGTTCTCTTTCTACTTTCTTTTCTTCTTCAAAATTATGTCTTTGAATTTCAATATAAAAATCTTCACCAAATAATTGCTTGTAAAATAATGCAACTTCTTTTGCTTTTTCATAATTATCATTTAAAAGATATTGCTGTATTTCTCCACCTATACATGCCGAAGTACATATTAAACCTTCTTTATATTTTTTTAAATTTTCAATTGATACATGAGGTTTTATATAGAAATTATCATAAGCATAAGAAGTTAATTTTATTAAATTCTTAAAACCTTGTTCATTCTTTGCAAGAAGAACTAAATGATTTTGTTCTTTTTTACCATCAATTGTTTCTACATAAGCTTCAAATCCTATTATTGGCTTTTTGCCTTGTGCTTTCATTTCCTTATAATATTGTAAAAAACCAAACATATTACCATGGTCTGTTAATGCACCTGCATATTCAGTTGCCTCAACCATGTCTTTTATCCTTATTGCACCATCAAGTAATGAATAACCACTATGTCTGTGTAAGTCTGCATATCTTACAACCATTACTTCTACAGCATTTGTATAAATACCTTTAATGATACCTTTAAAATTATTTCTTCTTACAAATAAATCTTCACTATAATCTTGCGTTTGTCCTGTTAAAATTCCTTCTACGTATAAATTTACACTGTTATTTTCTTTTACTAAATCTACAATCTTACCTTCTTCTAATTTAAAATCTTCCTTCAATAAATCAAATATAATTCTCATAAAAACTCCTCCTAAATAAAATTTATATATTTTTATATCCCTTTAGTCAAAATTTTTCTTGTTATTTAATATATTATATATTCTATTTAAAATTTTAATGGGGATAAAAAACATCCCCATTAAAATATAAAATAATCTAATAGTTTAATATTTACTACTGTTTTTTTATTTTTACATTTTTCTTTCACTTCTTTGCATTTCAAAATAACACCTCCTATATTAATATTATATTATATTGTTACACTATAGTAAATATAAACAATTATTTTACTTTTTTTGGAAAAAATAATTGACAAATCATATTTATCATTATATAATTAAAAATGTAAACACCAGATATAAAAAGGAGTGGTAAATAATGTTTAACATTAAAATAGATACTACTGAAAAAATATATACACAAAGTGAAAAAAGAGAAATAATAAATGCAATAAATTCTTCATATGAAGAAATAATGGAAGCATATGAAGATGGTAAAACTGAAATAAGCTTAATAACTGAAAATAAGGTAATATTATTAGAACTATATCCAAATAATAAAATTATAGTTAAAGACGCAGTCAACATATTAATATAAATTTTTCCATAATAAACTCCTCCTTCCCTTTCAAGAATTGTCCCCCTTCTTTTTAATAAAAAAAGAAGTCCTTAATTGGACTTCTTTTTTTATGTTTATTATACTAAAAATTTTATAATTATTTTTTTTATATTTTTTTACAAGTAAAATTAATATAATCCTTTATAAATAAGATAAAGGAGGTGTTTAAAATTGAATTTATATCAAAAAACCAATTATTTAATAAATATATATAAACAAGCTATAGAAAAAGAATTTATAAGTCATAATAAATTTGCCTTAGGAAATATATCTGTATATATTTATAACTATTATGGAAATTACGGTTGGGTTAAAATAAATAAAGAGTTAGAAAAATACTTAAAAAATAACAAATTTAATGAATTCAATTATACAATAGCAAATGCCATAAAAAATATATGTCTTTTAAAAAAATATGAAAATGAAAAATTAATTGAAAAAAGAATGGAACATATAGAAGTGCTTTACAATAAAAAAGAGCTTAATACTTATAATATTTTATATGATGATTATTTCTTTCATGAAAATATTAAAAAAGCAATAAGTATGATGGAAAATGCCGAATTTTATGATTATGTAAAAGAAAATTTTATGAAATTTACAAAAAACGAAAAAGTATCTAAATATTTTTCTAATCAAAATTTACCAATCTATGAATTTATTTTTAAGTATTTATATTATAAAGATTTATACCCTGAACTCCTATATTTAAAGTTGGATACTTTATTAAATTATGAAACTGATCCTAATCTAAATAAAGAAAACGAATTTCTTTGGATATTATATAAAGAACTTAATGATATATATAAAAAAGAATTATATAAACTCAATAAAAAAGATGAAAATATAAAAAATTTTTTAGAAGGAATTAATTCACTATACTCAAAATTATATTTAGAAGGAAAAATGTTTGATTTTAGTATTTTAAACTTAGAAAAACATATTTTATATGAAAAAATAATACTGCCAATTTAAAAAAATTCTCCACTTTTGAACCCTCTCCCACTTCTATAAGTGGGAGATTCTTTTTAGTTAGAGCAATTTACTTTTACTCTAACAGGGTTGTTCAAATACCCTCTATCCCTATCCATTATTGGATTTGGGACTACTCTTTTAAGTATGTTTAATGCACCGTTTACATCTGCGTTTAAGACATTACCACATTTACAGATATATAGCCCTCTATATTTTCTATTAGACTTATTAATAACTCCACAAATAGAGCAAGTTTGTGAAGTATAATGTTCATCTACAAATGTTACATCTATACCTTTCTCTTTAGCTTTATACTCTATCATATTGCATAGTTTACCAAATGGGATTTTGTGTAGTTTTTCATTATTTTGGCTACCTATATCTATGTTAACTATACTATGGCTTAATTTACCTATAACTATAGTTCCTATATTTTCTTGTAAGGCTTGTCTTACAATGAATGTTGATACTTTGTGCATATAATCTTTAATGTAGTTTCTTTCCTTTATGATAAGGTAGTGCATTTTCTTAGATGTTGTATGTTTACTTTTAGTAATAGCACTTTGTAATTGTCCTTTTTTCTTAAAAAATAACCTAAGCCTTGACACAAGAATTTTGCCATCATATATAGTTGCAGTTTTGTTTGTAGTAACTACTGTTGCAAGGTTTGTTACTCCTAAATCTATTGCCATAGTTCCAGTAAGATTAATTTTTCTATCTGATATAGACTTTTTATATACGACATGCATAACATAGGTTGTATGTCCATACAATCTATGTGGTTTAATTTCAATTTCCTGCACATCCTTGAGCGATAAGTTTTTCGGTAAACTTATCCATAGGTAATTGGACTCAATAGAATGTGCAGTTTTAAGATAATCCTTTGTTTGTTTAGACAAAGATAATTTGACTTTGTCACCTTCCATTTTAAATCCTTGCTTCTTCCATCTTACAGGGAAGTGTCCATCTTTAGGTTGGAAGCGTGGTCTTTTGGTGTGTTTTTTTGTAGTAGTTTCCCCACGCAATTTGTAGTTTTTCAAGAACTGCTTGTGCTGATTGTGAATGAAGGTTTTTATACCAAAAAGTATCTTTAAGTTTAGTCTTCAACTCTTTAGGTTTGAGAAAGCCATTTATTATATTGTAGTTAGCAACATTCCAAAGTTTAGAAGCAGAATAAGTTAAGTGTTTTAATATTATTTTTTGTTCATTGGAAAGTGCTAATTGTATAACCATAACCCTTGTAACTTGCAATATAACACCTCCTTTCATTTGTATGTTTAAAACAATTATATATTTTTTTATCATATTTTACAATTCATCTCCCACCTATAGAGGTGGGAGTCTTCTTGTTAAAATTATGATAAACATACAAATAGTAGGTGTTTTATTTTAAAAATATTTTAAAAAAGGGAGGAATTATTAAGATAGGCTTATCTTTTTTAATTTATAAAGAATTTGAGAATTTCTTTTTACTTGCTCTACCGTTTCAATTCCTTTATTTAAAGCATTTTCAGAACCTATAAGTAAAACCATGTGTTTTGCTCTTGTAACTGCTGTGTATATAAGGTTTCTATTCAACATGCTCTGTTGAGATTCATGAATGGGAATAATTACAACAGGGAATTCACTTCCTTGGCTTTTGTGTATGGTAATCGCATAAGCAAGCTCTAATTGTTCCAATTCTTCTTCATTATATTCAACTTCTTTGTCTTCAAATTCTACTGTAACTTTCATTTCTTCATCATTTATAAATTTTATATACCCTATTTCACCATTAAATACATTCAAATCATAATTATTAATAGTTTGTATAACCCTGTCCCCTATTCTAAATGTTTTTCCATTTTGGAGTTCTATTTGAGTATTTTCATTTTTTTTATTAAATGTATTTTGAATTAAATAATTTAATTCATCGGTTCCTAAATCTTTCTTTTTCATTGGTGTTAATATTTGAATATTTTGTAACTTAAACCACTTCTTATCAATAAGTCCTTGCATTTTTGATAATATCAGCGATTTTATTTCTGTTATATCATTTGTTCTAATAAAATAGAAATCTTTTTTTCTATTATCATTAAATATTAATCCGTCTTCATCAGTTGTTTTTATTCCTTTAATTATTTTATGAGCATTTGATACTATATTACTTTGTTTAGATTGCCTAAATATTTCATCTAACTTAGTTACAGGAATTACCCCTGAATTAATTAAATCTCTCAAAATAAGTCCTGGTCCTACTGAAGGAAGTTGTTCATAATCTCCAACAAACAATATTCTTGTATTATAATCTATAGATTTTAATAATTTATAAAATACATATGCATCTATCATAGATGATTCATCTATAATTACTATATCGCCTTCTAAAGTATTAATTTCTGACTCCTTATATGGATTAAGCCCAATTGCCCTATGAATTGTTTTAGCCTCTTTATTAGTAACTTCAGCTATTCTTCTTGAAGCTCTTCCTGTTGGGGCTAAAAGATGTATAACTGCACCTTTTTTTATGTATTCAATACACTTTATAATAGCATTTATTGTTTGTGTTTTTCCTGTTCCTGGTCCACCAGTTAATATACTTAATCCATTTTGTAGAGCCATATAAATTGCCTCTTTTTGTTTACTTGCTAATTTTATTGAATATTTACTTTCATAATAATTTATAAAATCATCTATATCTTCTGTTTTAACAACAAACATTTTTGTTGCTTGTAAATGATTTTTTAATAATTTTATTATTTCATTTTCAATATAATAATATTTTGTTAGATAAATCACTTCGCTATCTTCATATTTATCAATTACTATTTTTTGTTCACTTTTTAATTCATTTAATCCTTGTTCAATTATTTCTTTTTCAATATATACATCTTTATAAGCACTATAAGTATTTAAAAATGGATTTATATTATTTAACAAATCATCTTTATAGATAAACAAATTACCATAACTTTGCATATCTATTTCTATATAATAAAGAATAGCATATTTTATTCTTTCTATTTTTTTATAATCAAAAAACAGATTTTTTGCTATTTTATCAGCTATTGTGAAATCAATACCATCTATATTGCATAAAATATAAGGATTATTAGTAATTGTTTTTAATGATAAATCTTTAAATTCTTCATATATTTTTAATGCTATTTCATAATTATATCCACAACTTCTAATAAATAAGAACAATTCTTCAAAATATTTATTTGCAGTTATTGCATTATAAATTTTCTTTGCTTTTTCTTCTTTTATTTTCCCTATGCCTATTAAACATGTATAATCCTTTTCTATTTTTGACAACGCTTCTTCACCTAACGTATCAACAATTAAAGTTGCTGTTTTATCTCCTAAACCTTTTACATGTCTTTTTAAAAACTCTATTATTCCTTTTTTTGTTTCAGGATATATTTTTTTGCTATTAAAAATCTTAAATTGTTTTCCATATATCTTATGTTCTATCCAAATTCCTTCAGCCTCAAATTCATCCTTTTCTAATACAAAGGGGAATTTACCTACTATTGTAGCTGTATTAACTCTTTTATTTACTCTTCTATTTTTAACATGTCCTTCTAATACTGTATAATTACTTTTTATATTTCTATGATTAATTCTTTTTACTTCAAATATTAATGTGTCCTGTTCACCTATTTGAGGAAGTTTATCGTTTTTATAATTTCTTTTCAAGGTAAATTTCCTCCTCTTTTTTTATTATGTATATATTACCATTTTCGTTTTTAACTTTCACTGGAAATATAGTTTTTATATCCACAAACATGTATTCAATATCTTTAATTACAACGGGATATACAATTATTAATGCATTGTCTACTATTTGATAAGAATTTATATTTTCTATTGTAAATTTCATATCTAATATACCTGAGCTTTTTATATATCCTTCATTATTAGGTTTGCTTTTATATAAAGGATTAATTAATTGATTAAACTTAGGCAAATTCATCCCCATAGACTCTTCAAATATAAACTTATCTTGTAATAAAGCAACTTGCAAATCTAAATCTTTTATTATTACATTCAAATATTCTTTATTAGAATTTAAATCATATTCTAATTTAATTATTAACTTGAATTCATTTTTCTTTCCAAAATTTGATCTATAAATACAACTTATTTCATATCCACCACTTTTTATTTTTTTTATATACTTAGGTTTATACATTCTGCCAAGTATTCTTCCTGAAAGCATTCTAACTCACTCCTTTTTATATATTCTCTATTTATATATTATAACTCTTTTATACTTTTGTCAATTTATTCTTACATAAAACAAAAAAAATACTTTTCGATAAAAACAAAAGAGCTTACTACCTAAGGTAATAAGCTCTTTATACAAATTGAATTAGTCACACTCCAAATTATATTTGGATGTGTGCTAAAAAAAATATTTACATCTAACCAAAAAGGGATTAGATGTAAAAAATTGTATCTGAAATATGGCGGAGATGGCAGGACTCGAACCTGCAAGTCGAAATACTTCGACCATGGATTAGCAATCCATTTCCTTACCAATTAGGATACATCTCCATGTATAATTGGCTCAGGGGGTAGGATTCGAACCTACAAATGTGGGAGTCAAAGTCCCATGCCTTACCCTTTGGCTACCCCTGAATAGTTATGTTAAAACAAGACACTTGTTTTGTATTAATTAACAAAAAAACTTTTTTAGCGTTACCAATCATTTTTTGCTGTATGTGCCTTTAGTTTATTAAATTAAAAATGGAGCTAACTATGGGACTTGAACCCATAACCAACTGATTACAAATCAGTTGCTCTACCTGCCCTAAATTTTCATTTACTTAATATTTATTATATATAGTAAATATCTTATGGTCAATATTTATTTTATATTTTTTTTAAAAAAATATTATAAAATAAATCATTATAAAAGCGTTACAACGAAAAAATATAATTTTTATAAAAAAATTTTTATAAAAAAATATAATAATACAAAGATAACAAATTAGGTAATTTCAAATTTATTATTTTATTTATAAGGGAGGAATTTTGTATGCAAAACAGGATTAATCATTTAAAGACGATGTTGAACATTTTAGAAACAGAAAAAATTGAAAAAATTGTTGAATTACATTGGATAAACGACATAAAAAAACAGTTGGAATTACAGCAAGAAATTAAGAAACTTGACGAAAAAATTAATTTAATAAAAAAAGAAATTGATTTTATTCTTAATTACTAAAAAAATACCCTACTTTTAAAAGTAGGGTATTTTTTTTTAGTAAAATCTTGCTAACATTGCAATTCCACTTGTTATTAATATAATAAATAAAATTGTCCATACAATTATTCTTTTTGTTTTATCTTTCATACTATTTCTCCTTTTCCTTTTAATTTTTTTATCTTTCATATATCATATATTGTTTCTATTATTCCATATCCGTTATTTTTTCTTTTATATACCATACAAATAGTATCAGTATCAGCATTTAAAAATACATAAAAATTATGTCCTAATTTATTCATATTTTCAATTGCTTCTTCTTCTGAAAGTGGTTCTATTTTGAAAGTCTTTCTTTTTATTACATCATCAGATTGCCCAACAAATTGATTTGGCTGACGATTAAAATGTATTGAACCATATTTTCCATCTTTTCTTCTATACACTACTTCTGTTTGTTCTGTTGAAGCATTAAAGAATATAAAATAATCATAATTTAATAAATTCATTTGCTCTATTGCCTCTACCTCATACATTGGTTTTAAATCAAATATCTTTCTCTTTACAATTCTAATATCATTTTCTTTTAGTTCTTCTTTATGTTCTATATATCTTATACTTTCTTTATTATTATGCTTAGTTGTTTTTTCTAAATGATTTTTTATCTTTTCTATTATATCATCTATTGCATAATATAAATTTTCTCTTTCAGCACTTGCTTTTATTGATTTTTCATCTAACATCATATATACAGAAATTATATGAACATTTTTATTAACTTCTAAATTTATTATTGCACTATTATTTTTACCAAACTTATCAAAATAGGACAATTTGTCTTCTATTACTTCTTTTATTGCTTTTGTTAGTTCAAAATTTTTTGCGTTTATTTTTATTTTCATAATATCAGCCTCCTCTTTAAAAAATTATTTAACTTAGATGTTTACTATATTATACATTTTATCTTTATTTTTGTCTACATAATATTTACTTTAGTATATTTTGAAGGTAAAATAATTTATTTTTTTATTGGAAGTTTAAAAAGCTTAAATTCTACTTTTCCTAATATTCTGCTTTTTTCTACTTGTCCAACTTCAGCGTATCTACTATCTAAGCTATTATTCCTATTATCACCCATAACAAAATATTTATCAGGTTCTACAGTTACTTTCATATCATTAAAATACATTTTTTCTTTGATGTATGCTTCGTTTAATTCTTTCCCATTTAAAAAAACTTTGTTGTCTTTTATTTCAACAGTATCGCCTGGTATTCCTATAATTCTTTTAATTAAATATCTTTCACCAGGTAAATGAGATTTAAAAACTATTATATCACCTCTTTTAGGTTCATCTATTTTATAACTTATTCTATTTACAAAAACATAATCACCATGATCAAAAGTTGGATACATTGATTTCCCAAATACAATTGAAAAAGCAAAAAAACGTGAAATTATAAATGCTATTATTATAATTAATATCAAATTTTTATTGTTTTCAATGAATTTTTTCAACATTTATCACATCTCCTCTTGTTTTATTCTTTCAATTGTAACAGGTATTTTAGTTGATTTACATTTAATATAATTATCCATTTGCTATTAATATCTTTTTCTTGAACCTCCCATGACTAAAGTTGCGAAATTCCTGCTTCGTCGACCTTATGCCCTACTATCTCCATAAGCGTTAATTCGGGTAGTCCCTACCCTACTGTTTTTACTTATGCTATACCTAATATCCTTTTCCCTTCTTTTAATATATTTTTGCTTGCATTTACATCCCTATCGTAGACTGTCCTACATTAAGTCTTATAAAATTATAACTTGGTTTTCGTTTATAATTTTAGAGGATAGCTTTTGCAAAAAATCTTCCCTTTGGTTTTTTATCTTTTCATGTATTTTTGCTATTTTCTTAGCTTGTTTCTTAAA
>Ga0207429_10124_pt1 | contig 14336 bp, 16 predicted proteins | sample YelNats1bottle13_FD_187545 | JGI IMG/M metagenome (GOLD analysis project Ga0207429, IMG submission 187545) | Hot spring thermophilic microbial communities from Obsidian Pool, Yellowstone National Park, USA - site 1 bottle 13 (SPAdes) (version 2) | ecosystem: Environmental > Aquatic > Thermal... | reverse complement strand
AAAGAAAGTGGAATCAAGGAATTTAGAAGGTGTGTAAAAGTATTCAATCGATGGTTTGAAGAAATAACTAATGCATTTGATATACCATATACGAATTCTGTAACATAAGGCTACAACAATAAGATCAAGGTCCTTAAGAGAATTGCATATGGTTATAGGAATTTTCATCGATTCAGAGAGACTGTAAAAAAATTTTGCGTAAACTGATTAAAAACCTTTTCCTTGGTAAGAATTAGAATATATACAAAACCAAGAAGGAGGTTTTAAAAATGTCACTATTGACAAAAGAACAATTAAGAAATTTCATCAGTGAAAACAACATTCAATCTATTCCAGACCTTTATACATCATTAAAAAACCTTTTTAAAGATACTATTCAAGAAATGCTTGAAGCAGAACTTTCAACAGAACTTGGCTACGAAAGATATGACAAATTTGCTTTGTCAACAAACTGAAATACCCTACTTTCACAGTAGGGTATTTCTCACTTTAAATACTTATTAAACCATTCTGTTATTTCTTTAAGCCTTATTATATATTTAAATTCCCTATTTTTTACAATTATTATAACACATATTGGCTAAAAATAAAAAATGCATCAATTATTTGAATTCCTTGTAATTTTTTATAACTACAATAGGAGTTTGTTGTTCAGCATTACCTGATGGGTTATCGATAAACAAGCTTTCTATGAATTTTTTATCAACCCCTTTGGAGGCACCAATGCAATCAGCACGCAGCAAATCATTTGCATCGATTATAACTGCATCAACTCCTGTTTTTTCTTTTATCCTCTCGCAAACTGCATCAGGGTCTTTAGGTCCCAACACTATGTATCTATGATAAGGTGGCATTGTTCCTGCAATGTCGTCGATTAAAGCGACTTTTCTCCCAGCTATAATAAAAAACCACCCTTTTCTACCCAATAGCTTACCTAGCCCTCCTATAATAGAAGCAATTAAAATCCTAAAACGTCCCACTTCGTTGATAGCACATTGCATTGCTTGAGGAGAAGTAAGACTTCCATTCCTGTCGGTAAACTTACACAGTATCTTTGCAAGAATCCCTGGCTTTATATCTTCGGGAAGATATGCTCTACCTTGTGTTATAGCTACAACGCTTTCTGCAATTGATATTAAATCTCCTGGCTCTGCTATATCTTTTGTGTAATAGTACACAACTTCTATTATATCATCCTTTTCAGTTATAATATGGGTTTTTATTGGTATTTTTCCGTGCATAAATTTTGCCTCCAAATATCCTAAAAATTGTAATAATAAAATTTTTAGTAAATATCTTTTATTTTTTTCTTGTTGTGGTAAAATATATTTGTCTTTCATCACAATTATATCACAAATTCATCACAATTATTTCACAATTTATGTTTTTTAATGTAATTTTAACAATTGGGAGGATAAAAATGTTAAACAAATTGACAAATTTAAAAATTGATTCTACTTCTAGCAATGAATCAATAAAAAATCTTAAAAGTCTTATTGTATTTGAATTTTCACTAAAAGTGCCAACATATCATGTAAAACAGCAAAACACCTCACTACAAATCATTTTTGAAGCTACCCCTTTAAACATGCCAAAAGGGAAATATAATGTTTTAGATGGAATAATCTCTCATGTAGAAATAAAAGCCATAGAACAACAAACAGTTGCAGAAATATCACTTGACTTTCAAACAGATTTCGAAATTGAAATTATTGAAGGTATCCCAGCAAAATTTAAGCTCTATATAAGTAGAAAACCCCTATCAGAGATATTGAAAGATAAAAAAATATTGATTAATCCAGGATTTAAAGAAAAAACTACAAGTCCCACCGGGCTTCTTCAACATATACCAATGATGGCAATAGCAAAAAAGTTCCATTTTTTGCTTACCACATGTGGGGCACTAAGTAGACTTTCATGGGAAAAATCCCCTCAAGAAAAAGATTTGGAAAAATTTGAAGAAGGAATACTTATAGATATATTTACAGAAACTTCTTTAAAAAAAGAAAGTGGATTTAAGGTATATTATTCAGATAGAAATGAAAAATCTTTAAAACTTGCAAAATACATAAACGAGTCTATGTCCCGTAAACTTCAACTTGACAATCTTGGTATTTACCCCAAGTCCTATAATTATAAAGAGAATGTAATACCTATTGGTGTAGTACCTGCAATGGAAAATATAAGACTTGATGATGCGCATTTGAGAGATTTAGATTACAGAAATAAAGTTGCACAAGCTATATTTAACGGCTTAGTAAAATTTTATGCTGAATAAAATAAAGGAGTTGGGATGGGTATTTTTTCTGAATGCTTACCTTTAAATTTTAGGTTCTATAATAAATGTTGGTGTAAATAAAAGACATTTCTAAAAGAATAGCATACTTATTGTGTGGTTTTCTTTTGTTAGATTGTTTTAACCACTTTCTATTATAGCAGTCAGAATAAATGCACTATTTTTTTGTTGAATATTTTTATCCACCTCAACATTTATTATAGAACCAAAATTTTTACCTGCAGAATTCTGATATGGATATATATATAAAATTTTTATTGAAATAAGTTCACAAAACTGTTATAGTAACAGTTATAGAACTGTACATTGTAGTTAATGTACCCAAATCTATAACAATTAAAATAGAAATTAGTCGTATCTACCTATTTCCCATCCAACATATCTGTAAAAATAGAAAAATAAGTCTAATTTGTTCAATATTAATAAGGTGGGGATGTAAACAATGCCTAACAAAAAGTGTGAGCTCTGCATCATAGACCGCTTCGAAGGCGAATGTGCAGTGATAGAATATGGAGACAAAACCTTCAATTTTCCAAAGGAACTCCTTCCTAAAGAAGCAAAAGAAGGAGATGTACTTAAGTTTGACATCAGAATAGACAAAGAAAAAACAGAAAAGCGCAGAAAAGCTATTGAAGACCTTGCAATAGATTTGTTTGCAGAGGAATAGATTTGTCATACAGGTGAGGGGAGTGTTAATGTAGTATGGATGAGAACTACAATGTGAAACATGAAATGAAAAAAGATTGGTGATTAATTGGGATTATCATATTGATATGGATTTTCACGTTTGCTGTTTTTGAACGCTTACCGGCTAAAATTCCAATGCATTGGAATATTTCTGTTCAAGTCGATAGATTTGGTCCCAAATAGGACATATTTCTTTTTCCGTTCATCATTACTATAATGTATTTTCACAGCACCAGTCAAAAGGAGTTCAAACACAACAAATAAAGACGTATCAACAACAATCTAATAAAATACAAATGCGTCATTAAGTAAACTTATAGTCAATTTCATAGACGTAGGGCAGGGAGACAGCATATTCATTCAAGCACCTTCGGGCAAAACAATGCTGATAGACGCAGGAATACCCGAAATGGGAAGCAAAGTAGTGGACTACATAAAAAGCCGTGGAATTAACAAAATAGACATAATTGTCGCAACTCACCCTCACAATGACCACATTGGAGAAATACCGGCAGTAATAAAAAACTTTCAAACAGGCAAATTTTATATGCCTAAAGTAACAACAATCACAAAAACATTTGAAAATGTCTTAAGAGCAGTAAAATCAAAAGGACTATCAATAAACGTCGCAAGAGCAGGGGTTGTACTGGATTTAGGAAATGAAGTAAAAGCTGAAATACTGGCACCAAACAGCAGTCATTACGATAATTTAAACAATTACAGCGCGGTTATAAAAATAACTTATAGAAACACTGCTTTTTGTTCACAGGAGATGCAGAAAAATAATCGGAACAGGAAATGCTTGATAAAGGATATAACCTAAAAGCAGATGTCTTAAAAGTAGGACACCACGGAAACTCTTCAGCATCAACTTTGTCATTTTTAAAGGCGGTAAATCCCAAGTATGCAGTAATATCCTGTGGTAAAGGCAATGACTATGGCCATCCACATAAAGAGACAATGGAAAAGCTGAAATCGCTGGGAATAACGGTATACAGAACAGATGAATGCGGTACTGTGGTAGCAGTAAGCGATAGCAAGACAATTTCATTCAATGTTAAACCGGGAGATTACACAGCCGGCAGTAGTGGAAACAGCAGTACATCAAGTACACCTTTATCAAAGACTTTTCAAAGTCTACCATACGGCTATTATGGAGAACCGAGTAAAGTGTATGTACACAGCAGCAGTAGGGGATTAATTAAGGGTAATATCAACAGCAAAGGAGAAAAGATATACCATATTCCTGGAGATCCATGGTACAACAAAACAAAAGCGGAAGTATGGTTTAAAAAGAAGCAGAAGCACAAGCAGCAGGGTTTAGACCACCAAAAAGGTAAATTAATATCTTTAGTTTTTTAACTCCCATATTTTTATAACATTGAAATTTTCTATACCATATGTACGGTATGGCAGCTTATTAAAGCTTAATTGCTTTGATTATCTGTTTTTTATATCATCAGTGATGACGTTGCATTGTTTTTTATCTGCGTGTTGAACAATCACAATGCCTACTAAGATTACTAGTGTTCCAATAACTAATTGCATGGATATTTTTTCTGAGAGAAGAATCCATGCGAGCAAACTGGCTAGTACAGGTTTTATAAGAAATATCATGGACCCCACTCCTGCATCCATATACATAAGTCCCATGAAGTAAGTGTAATAAGCTATACCTGTTACGAAAAATGTGAGATAAGCCATAGGCAATAATGCCTTATACGGCATGTAGAATATAGGATAATGCTTTATTAAAAGTATTGGTAGTAAAAACAATCATAATTTAAAATGATGAGTTTTTTGTATACTGCAACGAGCCTTTAATTTACTATATGGGTTGACATATGCATGATGATAAAGGCTTTAAACATTGCATGATAAGTTTTTTTAAATTACCATATGGGTTAACATACCAGACTGTGTGATGGGAATATGCAAAATATTTTTTGTTTTTTGGACTACTATATGGGTTGACATACAACAGTAGGGATATAGAGAATTTTTGAGATGATTAAGTTTTTAGATTACTATATGGGTTGATACAGACAAACAGTGTAAAGAAAGTCTTTCATAGAGATATCCCCTGTTTTTTAAAGTACTTATTTTTTCAAATGCCATTTTAGTTTATTAGAGGAATGCTCGTATTTAGTTCTATTATTAAATGTGGTGTTAGTATATTATTGTAGACACTTTAACTCGAACAGGATAAAATAGAAATATAAAGAGAGGAAGTGTCTACAAAATGCCAAGAGGACAAAGAAAATATAATGATGAATTCAAGAGTACTATAGTAGAGTTGTATAACCATGGTAAAAGTCTAGCAGAACTTTCAAGCGAATATGGCATTTCAAAATCCACAATATCAGGTTGGTTAAAAAAAGCAAAACCAATAAATATAGACAACAAAGACACAACAATTACAGTAGCAGAATATCAGGCTATGTTAAAGAAGATGGCAAGGCTTGAAGAGGAGAATGAAATATTAAAAAAAGCCATGGCCATATTCGCAAAGGAGTAAGCTCTATATTTGACTTTATTGAGGAAAATAAAAAATATCATAATGTTAAATTAATGTGTGAGGTTTTAAAGGTTTCAAGGAGCTCCTATTATAAGTATCTTCATAAAACAGAAAGCAAGAGAAGTAGAGAAAACAGGATGTATGAGGAAGAAATAATGAAGATATATGAAGGAAGCAAAAAGCGTTATGGAGCTCCCAAAATTCACAAAATGCTTGTAAATAAAGGATATAATATAAGTCTCAAAAGAGTTCAAAGACTAATGAATAAGTTAGGTATAAAGTCTATAATTGTTTAGACCTTACAGTTCGAGCAACAGAGTAGAAGAAAAAGAAAACATTTTAAATAGGGATTTTTCTACCACTACGATTAATCAAAAGTTTGAAGTTTTAAAGACACTACATAGACTAACAAATTGTCTACTTCTTTATATACAATTATTTCTTTGTTGTCGGAGTCTAAAAGCACTATATGGGTTTAAAAATCTTTTTAATACTTTTATAAACAGTCTATCAAAAGGAGTGTGGTATATGTCAAATCACAGCGGAAGCTATATGTTAAATGATGTTCTTAAGAAATTGGATGAACTTAACGTGTTTGAGTTTCTTGGCAGAGAAAAGACGGTTGATTTTTTAAAATGGGTTTGCAATTACACATATTTTACCTACGATACAAACGCTGGGGAAATTTTAGAAGAAATTGGAGCAAAACTTAAGTTCTGTTATTACTGTTGTGAAGGGAAAGATGATGTTGATGAAACAGGTTTATGTGGAGAGTGCAGAAGAGAAATGGGATACGAGAATTAAAAACAAAGGAAAACAGCGGGGCAAGTTGTACTCCGCTGTTTTTACCGTTTAAAAATCCTGATAGAGTTTGCGGGGGATAGGTATAAAAAACGGGCACTATATCAATATACTGCCTAACGGGAAAATACTGAACGAACAGTGGTACAAAGACACCGAACTTCCCAGAAGAAGACGGTCCAGCAGATATCTGGTATTATACAACTACATACTGACCGCTTCCAATGCCTCGGAACTTACAGTTAGAATATCTAACTTTTATTAAGAGTTATTTATGGTCATGTATTATTGTGATTAACTCTTTAGGGCTTATTAGTATTTTAATTATGTTCTTAGCGGGAGCATTGGAGTTTATAGGTTTTTTTTTGAATTTGCATTATTTTATAATGCCTTTGATAATTATATACATATTAATCCTAATTGCTATGATGATCGGAAACTACCAAATCAACTCCACTGTTTTCTCAAAAGTTCATCCAAAATTTAGAACACCTTCTCTGGCTATATATTTTATAGGAATTGCAACTATGTTAGTAGCAGGATTTTTACCAATTAACATAATTGCAGAACTTGTAAATATAGGAACTATGTTGGCTTTCATACTCACTTCTATCGGTGTAATAGTATTGAGATATAAACAACCAGATTTAGCGATGCTCTGGAAGAAAATACAGCACTGTGGTATAATATTACTAACTCTAAAGTTAGTAACTTTAGAGTTAGTAACTTTTAAGTTAATGAGGTGAATTTAATGTTCATTGGTAGAGAGTATGAACTTGAAACATTAAACAAACTTTATAATGAAGACAAATTTCATTTTATAGTAATGTATTGGAGAAGACGTGTGGGAAAGACTACATTATTGACCGAATTTTGCAAAGATAAACCGTCAATATTTTTTGTTGCCGAAGAATACAATGATAAAATTGCTCTTGAGTCTTTTTCAGATAAAATACTATCATATTTTGGACTGGGTGGATTAGTAAGTAGGTTTGAATCATGGGAAAAAGCGTTTCTCTTTTTAGCACAGCAGGCGAAAGATAAACGATTAGTTGTTGTAATTGATGAATTCCCATATATAGTCAATTCAAACAAAAGTATTCCATCACTTTTACAAAATTTAATAGATCATCATTTAAAAGACACTAAACTTTTTTTGATTATCTGTGGTTCTTCTGTAAGTTTTATTGAAAAAGAGATTTTAAGTTATAAAAGCCCTTTATATGGGAGAAGAACTGCTCAGTTAATAGTGGAACCTTTCAATTTTTTTGAAAGCAGAAAGTTTTTTCCTAACTATGATTTTGAAAACCAAGTTATAGCCTATGGAGTTTTAGGAGGGATTCCTCAATATTTAAATAACTTTGACAGTACAAAAGACGTATACGAAAATATTAAAACAAAGATACTGGACAAAGCATCTTATCTTTACGAAGAGCCTAAATTACTATTAAGACAGGAGGTAAGAGAACCTTCATTATATAACTCAATAATAGAAGCAATAGCAAGTGGAAGCAGTAAATTAAACGAAATATCTACAAAGGTAGGAGTTGATACTGATAAATGCTCGAAGTATATTTCTACGCTAATAGACTTAAAAATTCTTGAAAAAATTACTCCTGTTGAATTGAAAGATAAAAGCAGAAAAAGTATTTATAAAATTAAAGATAATTTTTTCAGGTTCTGGTATAGATTTGTCTTCACTAACAAAGCTTTAATTGAGCAAGGTTTGATTGACGAAGTTCTGGAAAACAAGATTAAACCCTTCATAAATGAGTTTATAGGGGAAGTTTATGAGGAAATATGCATGGACTATCTTAAGATTTTAAACAAAAAGAAGAAATTACCTTTCATTTTCGAAAAGATAGGTAAGTGGTGGGGAAATAATCCTTATAAAAGGCGTGAAGAAGAAATTGACATAGTGGCCCTTGACAAAAATAACATAATATTTGGGGAATGCAAATGGCAAAACAAGAAAGTGGATATAAGTGTTTTGAACAGTTTGATAGAAAAAAGTGCTTTGTTTAATTATCAAAATAAGTATTATATATTATTTTCAAAAAGCGGTTTTACAGATGATGTGATAAATTTTGCAAAGAACAATAGCAATGTTTTTTTGATTGAAAAATTTGATAAGTGAAAGCTATTGCTTAATGTACCTTAAAACGGTTGATACTGTACACAAAAAAATTTAAAATGTAATTAAAAAGAGTCAAAAGAGGCAGGGAGCTAATAATGAGAAAAATAGTAAACAGAAAAGACAAGATTATAATTAACTATTCTCAATCCAAGGGCGGAAAACAGCGCAGTTTTAATCTGGTTTTTCCTTACATAAATGATACCGAAATTGATGTTGTATTAGTTGCTGAAGAGAGCGATTCAGGAGAATGGAATCCTCTGAAGGCATTCATCGATAAAGAAGAGACAACAGCCGATGAAGAAGAAGCAGCAAAAGATCTTGCGGATTTAACATGGCACATATATTCGAGAAAAGAACGAAAAAAACTGCTGCCTCCCGTTGTAAACTTATGGGAAGAAGGGAATTTAATAATAGCAGCCTGCTTAAGTGAAAAATACGGAGAAAAGTTCTTTACAGCAAAGCAGCAGGAGAATTTAGAAAAAGAGGTACTAAATTCGGACAGGTTAATATGCTGGTGGCCAGATCCAGTAATATGGGAAAGTGCAAAAAAGCTTAAAGAGTCCTTTAATTTATTACCTTTTAATGAAATAGCTGTACCTTTCTACACATTTAAAGAGTATTTTAAGCGCCCAGACATACAAGCAGAAATGCAGAAATACTGGGATGAACTAGAAGAAATATCAGAGAGTCCACAGGAATTTGCTGTAATTGGAAAAAATATAAAAGTAGATGAATACGCAAAGTATTTGCGCGGTTTAAAAACGACACTGCTTTTTTTAAAGAAGAATAACATTCCCTTTAAATTAACACTTGGCAATGTTGATCAGGCAGAAGAATTTTTTAAGAAAGAAAATCTTGATCCTTTTCAGCTGGATTCATGGATAATTGCTGCTCCAATATTTGAGCCTATGTCTGATTTCTTAATAGAAGAACAAATATTAACCGGCCCAAGCAGTGTAATTACCGGGAAAGAAGAAATAAAAGCGTGTTTATCTTTTTTAAGTCACTTCCCATACACTGCACCTGTTCCAGATGCAATTGGAGCAGTTGTCTATGCAGGAGATAAGCATATTTCAAGCACAGTTTTTTGGTTTAATCCAGCAACAACCATAGAAATTGTGAACAAAACAATGGAGGAAGCTTTGGAAGAGTTAAATAAACGTGGTGCAGAAAAAATCATAATGATAGAAGAAATGGTTCCTTTTGAGACTTCATGGGAAGGCGAGGGACTTCTACTACAGATACCTGAGGGGTGGTAAATAAGAACTGATGAAGCGGATTTCAAAAAAGTAAAGAAGGAGAAAAAATTATACTGAATGAAAAAAGGGAAAATGTTTGGTGGGGTATGTGGAGGTATAGGAAAATATAGCCCACATTGGTAAGATTAATTTGGGCATTCGCAACACTTTTTTGGGGAACAGGACTTATAGTACATCTAGTTGCATGGTGGATAAGCCCTGAAGAACCCCAGAACACAGAATAAATGATGAAATACAAAAAAAGAAGATAAATTAGATGGAATTTTAGAACAATTCCTCATTCCTCCAGTTAGATCTCTGCCTTGCTTCTATTCTTATTTTAACTAGAAGATGGGGAGTCTTTTAACCTCTTTTTTAGACAAATAAGACTTGACTTATTCTAAATGAAGCATATGTTCGAAAAAATACCCATTCAAACTCTTGACGAAAATCCTTATTTGTAAGCAAAGAATAATTATTATCTATTTGTGGGAGTTATTGATTTCTGAAAAACGATATGCTATACTCAAACCGACGGTGTTGGAAAGAAAGAAGAAGAGTTTATGGGGAATAATAATTTTGAAAGTAGAACAAAAGGCAATTTTAAAGGTTTGATAGGCTTTTTTAAAAGCATAGGACTGATAATTTTCACTTTAGGTGTATGGTCGTGGATTATAGGAGCTTTTATCTGGATTTTAGGTGCATTCGGCTGGTTTTTGATTGCATATGTCTGGAGAAAAAATCTTTTTATACCGCAGGCTGTGTATTCTACAGCATTTGCTTTTGTTTTGTCTCTTGGGTGGGCTGTTATTATTTGGACAATTATGTTTGTATGGGCACAATATCATTATTACAGGCATTACAGGAAAAACAAAAGAAAATTAAAAATGCCGGTTTTTGAAGCGCCGATATTAGCATGGAAAGAACTTTCTTTAGAATCTACAGATATAGAAAAGATCATTGAAGAAAAGTGCATACATCGGGAGACCAATGAAAGCCTGTTTAGAAGTTTTGCTTCTGTAAAAGGAAAGGATTATTTAACCTCCTTTCCTCCGTTGATTATGAAAAAGAATTTTTGCACTCCAAGTGGAGATGTTGTTATTTCTGAAGGTGAAGAAATTACACCAGAAGTTATAAAAAGAATAGCAGAGGAAGGCCTGTACTGGGACTTTATTCATGAAATTTCTGAATACATACCTAAAGAGGAGGAAAGCAAATGACAGTATGGAAAGTCATAGGATGGTATGTATTTACTTATCCTCTTGCAATGAGCATAATCTGGACATCTGCAGGGATATATTTCTGGTGGAGGAGTGAGAAAAGTTATTCAAGAAAACCCAGTCAATGGCCGGAAAATTGGCCGTCAGTCACTGTTCTTGTGCCCTGCCATAATGAAGAGGTAAGTATTGCAGCAACATGCACGGCTTTACAATTTTTAAACTACCCGGATTACAGAGTAGTATTTATAGATGATGCATCCAGCGATAACACAGCGAATATTATTAGAAGATTTGTTGACTTAAATCCCAATTTTCATCTCCTGCGACTTTCTGAAAATCAGGGAAAGGCCAGTGCTTTAAATATTGCCCTGTCGGTTGCGGTAACAACATCTATTACCGTGGTAATAGATGCTGATACAATTCTTTTACCAGATACACTGAAGTACCTGGTTTATCCCTTTTTAAAACAGCCAAGACTGGGAACAGTCACTGGCAATCCTATATCTGTCAACAGGAAAAATCTTATTGAAAAGCTGCAGGCAGCTGAATTTTCCTCTATTATTGGACTTATAAAAAGATCTCAGAGAGTGCTGGGAAGGGTGTTAACTGTATCAGGATGTGTTGTAGCATTTCGAACAGAAGTTTTGAAGGAAGTTGGCGGTTTTTCACCATATACTGCGACTGAAGATATTGATATAACCTGGAAGATTCAAAAGAACTTTTACGAAGTTTGGCTTGTGCCTCAAGCAGTGGCATTAATACAGTCTCCAACGACACTGAGGGAATACTGGAAACAGCGCAAGCGTTGGGCACTTGGAGGCTGGCATTTATTGCGAACTCATAAAGATATTTTTAAAAGCTGGCACTGGCGCTATCTTTATCCTGTCTATTTTGACTTTGTACTGGGATACTTATGGGCATTTTGTTTTGTCTTTGGCACACTTTTGTGGGCTATAAGCAGTATATTTTTCCATTATCCTCTGGGAATTAGTCCAATTCCAGCCTGGTATGGGGCACTTCTTTCCGTTGCAGGGGTGGTGCAGATGTCAGTTGCTGCCTTTTTGAATTATGACTACGACAGAAACTTATGGAAAACACTTTTCTGGGTTCCCTGGTATTTTGTGTTTCTCTTTGCATTTGGTGCCCTTACTGTAGTGTGGACGGCTCCAAAAGGACTTTTTGGAAGTTTAGCTGGGGCTGGCAAGTGGAAGAGTCCAAAAAGACTTAAAATGGAGAAACCGGATATTCGAGGATGAAAGTGGGACATATAAAAAGGTGGCAGACTTTTTAACCGGGAGAAAATAAACACTATGACAGGAAAATTTTATTGCACTTTTCAAGTGATAAGAGTACAATAGTACTTTGGAAAATAAAAATCATAAATAATTTTTCAAAGGTACTTGCAAAAAGGTTGGAGGTACCAGATGATGAACGCTTTTTACCTGAAGAAGGTCCTCATTGTAGAAGATAGCAGACTCAATGCGCAGATAACAGCGGATATTCTGACCAGGCATGGATATGAAACAGAGATAGTCACATCAGGTGAAGAGGCTGTTGAAAAAGCACTAAATAACATCAAAAGCCCGGACTTAATTCTTATGGACATAGAACTTAAAGGAGCAATCGATGGGATAGATGCAGCAAGAATAATTCAGCAGCATAAAGATATCCCAATTTTATTTCTAACTGCCAATGCCAGCAAAGAAATAATGGAAAAAATAAAGTCAGTTTCAGCTTACGGGTATGTTCCTAAGGGTGTAGATGAGTATGTACTCATATCTCAAATAGAAATGGCTTTTAAGCTCTATGAGGCTAAAATGAAATTAACGCAAAATGAGGCTTTGTTCCGCAATATGTTTGAAAATCATGACGTAGCAATGATACTTATTGATCCACAAGCCGGACGCATTATTGATGCTAACAAAGCTGCCTCTCACTTCTACGGTTATTCCAGAGAAACTATGCTGCAGATGGACATAGAAGCTGTTGTTGGCGTTTCTACCATAGACGGTGGTCAAAAGTGTTCGGAAGCTTTAAAGAAGGGTTGTAATCCCTGCCTTTGCTTCCAGCGGTTAGCTAACGGAGAAGAGAGATTAGTAGAAGTATATTCATCCCCTATAGATTATCAAGGAATAACATTGATGCATCTGATTATTTTTGACATTACTGAACAATGGAAAGCAAAGAGAGAGCTTGAATTTTATAAAAATCTTTTTGAAGACTCACTTAATGAAATTTACATATTCCATCCGCAGACGCTGAAGTTCATTGCAGTAAACCGTGGAGCAAGGGAAAATTTGGGATATAGTCAGGAGGAGCTCAAAGAAAAGACACTACTTGATTTAACACCAGATTTTACCCTGCAAAGCTTTAAAGAACTTCTTGAGCCCCTTTTAAGAGGTCAACAGAAGCAGCTCATCTTTGACACAATGCACCGCAGAAAAGACGGTTCTTTATATCCAGCAGAAATCCATTTAGAACTTATGGAATTTGATAAAGAAAAAGTGTATACAGCACTTGTGATTGATATAACGGAGCGCAGAAAAATAGAAAAAGAACTGAAGGAGAGGAATGAGATTTTAAGCACCATAATGGAATCGGCAGGAGATGCTATTATTATGCTTGATGACAAAGGGAAAGTAACCTTCTGGAATCCTGCAGCAGAACGCATACTTGGTTATTCAGAAGAAGAAATAATAGGTAAAGATTTGCACATGTTTATGATACAAGATATGCGGCTGTACGAAGCATATAGAGAAGCATTTAAAAGATTCCGTTCAACCGGAAAAGGAAGTGTTGTAGGCAAGACTGTTGAGATGAAGACAAGGCACAAAAACGGCTATGAAATTGATGTAGAACTTTCACTTTCTGCTGTAAAAATTAAAGATGCATGGCATGCAATAGGCATAATTCGCGACATAAGCGAGCGCAAGAGATTTGAGGAACTCCTTTACCGCCAGTCCATTACCGATCCTCTTACAAATATCTACAACAGGCGTTTTTTCATGCAGATGCTGGAGCAGGAAATAGAGCGAACAAAAAGGAATAAAAAGCCCTTTTCACTTGTTATGTTTGACTTAGATCACTTCAAAAACATAAATGACCGTTTCGGTCATGCAGCGGGAGATATTGTTCTTAGAAGTGTTGCCGATACAGTAAAGGGAAGGATACGAAAAACAGATTATTTTGCGCGCTGGGGAGGAGAAGAATTTATAATCCTGCTGCCAGAAACTTCTCTAGACGATGCAGTTGCTCTGGCTGAAGAGCTTAGAAAACAGATAAGTATGATGGAATTAGAAGGAATAGACAAGATAACAGCAAGCTTTGGAGTAACTGAATATAGGGATACTGATACCATTGACACAGTTCTTATTCGAGTAGACAACATGCTTTATGAAGCAAAGGGTGAAGGAAGAAATTGTGTAAAAAGCGAATAAAA
>Ga0207429_10120_pt1 | contig 14455 bp, 14 predicted proteins | sample YelNats1bottle13_FD_187545 | JGI IMG/M metagenome (GOLD analysis project Ga0207429, IMG submission 187545) | Hot spring thermophilic microbial communities from Obsidian Pool, Yellowstone National Park, USA - site 1 bottle 13 (SPAdes) (version 2) | ecosystem: Environmental > Aquatic > Thermal... | reverse complement strand
TATATATAATAATTCGACAAATGGGAGGGGAAATCCTACATAAAAGATAAAAAATTCAAGAGTGATAGGAAAAAAGTATGTCTGTAGAATGGCTTAAATTAAGGCTTCTGAATTTTGCACAAGTCTATTTATATAATCAAAATTAGTTGACTGTGGCTTAGTATGTTTTATTTTAATGCTGATGCCAAAGTTTAGTTAGATAACAAAGAATGGGTGGGAAACATAGCATATGGAAATAGTTGTATTACATGAATATGGCGATAAAAGGCACTTTATAGCATTGGAAGAATTAAAAAAAGATGGGAAAATAGACAATATAAAATATTTAGAGTTTAATATTTTGAAGCAATTCATTAAAAGTATTATTTATAGAGATATAAATAGATTTAAAAGATTCTTGTATAATATTAAAAATATAACAAAACTATTGGTGAATAAAAACCAAATTATTATTATTGGAGCTGCTCCCTATGATTATAGAATATTTTTATTATATATTTTAAAAAAGAGAAACAAAATTTTTTATTTCACGTCTTGGCCTTATTGGGATTATACGTTTTATCCTAAAAAAATATATTTTAAATATCAAAAAAGTTTGTGGGAAAAGTTTTTAAATAATATAGAAGTGATTAGTATAACCAAAAAAGCGTATGAGACTCTACAAAAATATAATGTAACATTTCATTATATACCTCATTCTGTAAATAGAGATATTTACCTTAAAGAGAGTGAAGAAATAAAAAAGACTGAATCGGAATATATAAAAATTTTATTTATAGGCCGTTTAGAGTATTATAAGGGACTAGAATTAATTATAGAAATTGTAAAAAAGAAAATATGGCCAAATGTAAAATATATAATTGTTGGAGATGGATCATATAAAGAAAAATTGTTAGATTTAAAGAATGAAGGTTTTAATGTAGACTATAAAGGCTATATCAATAACGAAATAGAAAAAGCGAAAATCTACGCAGAAGCTGATTTGTTGATTTTACCATCATTTAGAGCCAAAAATTGGGAGGAACTATTTGGAATAGTAATTATAGAAGCAATGTCAGCAGGTTTACCAGTAATAGCGACGGATTGTGCAGGTCCTAAAGAAATCATCAGTAATGGGGTTGATGGGTTTATCATAAAGCAAAATGATATTAATGAATTGATAGAAAAAATTAATCTTTTGGTAAATGATAAAGATTTAAGATTAAGGATGGGTAATGCAGCAAAAGCAAAATCAAAATTTTATGATATTGAGAATATTAAAAGGTTATGGGCGGAAGTATTGAAATTATGAAATTTTTTGAAATGATAAGTAGAAATATTTTTTAAATTAATTTGAAAATGTTAGATGTAACTGATTACAAATAAAATTCTTGTAAAAGGAATTTTTACAAATAATAATAATAATAATAATAATATTAATACTTGAAAAGATGAGAGTGATTGTTTATGGTTATTAGTGAAATCAAATTTCAGATAAAAAAATTTATATTTAAAAAGAAATATAATGCTGTAGTAATGAGTAAGTTAGTATCATTTAATATCAAATTAGGAGAAAAAGTAGTAATATTTCCAAATGTAAGAATAGATCCTGGAGTTGCGATTGGTTCATATACTTATGTGATTGGACCATCAATCATAAAAACAGGAGAAATAGGTAAATATTGTTCTATTGCTGAAGGTGTATATATAGGACCTGATAATCATCCTTATAATTATGTTACTACGCATCCAATTTTATATAGTAAAAAATTTAATTTTATAGAGAAAGATATCCACCATGATAAAACCATTCCGATTATTGGTAATGATGTTTGGGTTGGAAGGAATGTTACTATTTTAAGGGGAGTTCATATTGGAGATGGAGCAGTGATAGGGGCAGGAGCTGTTGTCACTAAAGATGTGCCACCATATGCTATCGTTGGTGGAGTACCAGCGAAAATAATTAAGTATAGATTTGATAAAAATGTAATTGATAAATTATTACAAATAAGATGGTGGGACTGGCCGGAGGAAAAAATTCGAAACGCAATTGATTTGTTTTATGATGTCGAAAAATTCATAAAGGAATTTAAAAAGTAAAAGAAGGGATATGGTGGCGTACAATTTAAAACAAACATGCTTCTTTATAATATACTGATTAAAAAATTTGCTAAAATGGATAAAAGTAATATAACTTTGACTTAAGGTAGATATATATATAGATTGTCTTTACCCAGTATAGATAGAAAGGGTGATATATTATAAAAGTATTGTTTATTCCACATGAACCTGAAAAAAATGCTTCTAGTAGATACAGAATTTATAAATATTTGAGTTATCTCGAGAAAGATGGAATTGAATTTGATGTAATTCCACCTGTCTCTAATGATGTTTATTCGAAATACTATAACATATTGCATTCTAAAGGAAATAAGTTGCAAAAAATGTTATATAAAATAAGGTATATTTATCCTAAAAAGTTATTTTTGTTATTTAAAGCACGAAACTATGATGTAATATTTATATTAAGGTTAAATAGCATATTTGAACAATTAATTAGTAAATATAATAAAACAATTTTTGATTTTGATGATGCCCTCTTTAATACGAGTGTGTATGATGATAGGAAAGGATTAGTTAAGAAACTAACACATAAAATAAAAAGTTTAATTAATGGATCTGATCCCACAGCAAGAATGGTGAAGCATGCAAAGTATGTTATTGTAGGTAATCAATATTTATTTGATTATGCAAAAAAGTATAATAATAATTGCGTAATTATACCTACACCTCTAGATTTAGATAGGTACAAGCGAAAAGATGACTATAATAAAAAGTTAAATGAAGCAATTATTATTTGTTGGATTGGAAATCCTTCAAATATTTGGCATTTAAATAGTGTTAAAGATGTATTAATTGAATTAAGCAAAAAATATAATATTGTTTTGAGAGTTATTTCTAGCCAGGAGTATAAAGTGGAGAATTTGAATGTTGAAAATGTAATGTGGAGTGAAGAAAAGGAAGTGGAATTTTTAAGAACAAGTGATATAGGTATAATGCCACTTTTTGTTAACGAATATACGAAAGGTAAATGTGGTTTTAAAGCTTTGCAATATATGGCTGTTGGATTACCAGTTGTTGTTACTGGCGTGGGTATAAATAATGAGATTGTAAAAAATGATTATAATGGGTATGTAGCTAATAACGAGAAAGAATGGTATATGTATTTAGAAAAACTAATTATAGACAGCGAGTTAAGAAAAAAATTGGGTTTAAATGGATACACGTATGTCCAGCGATATGCTGTAGAGAAGAATTATGATATATTTAAAAAAGTTTTATTAAAAACATATAATGAATAATTCAAGAAAGGATGAAAATTTTATGAAAATTTTAATAACGGGTGGAGCAGGTTTTATAGGAAGTAATTTTATCAAGTATATGCTTTCAAAGTATAAAGATTACAAAATTATAAACCTTGATAAACTTACATATGCAGGAAATCTTGAGAACTTGAAAGATGTAGAAGATAATCCTAATTACATTTTTGTTAAAGGAGATATATGTGATAAAGAGCTTGTAGAAGAGATATTTTCACAGGATATTGATTATGTAGTCAATTTTGCAGCAGAGTCTCATGTAGACAGAAGTATTATGGACCCTGAAATATTTGTAAAAACCAATGTGCTGGGTACAGTAACTTTACTTAATGCTGCAAAGAAGGCATGGGAAGAAGGCGATAGTTTTAAAGAAGGGAAGAAGTTTTTACAGGTATCAACAGATGAAGTTTATGGTTCTTTAGGTGAGACAGGCTATTTTACAGAAACTACACCACTTGACCCTCATAGTCCATATTCATCAAGTAAAGCAGCGGCTGATTTAATAGTCAAAGCCTACTATGATACATATAAAATGCCTGTAAATATAACAAGATGTTCAAATAATTATGGGCCATATCAATTTCCTGAAAAATTAATACCATTAATGATAAATAATTGCTTAAATAAAAAGCCTCTCCCTGTTTATGGAAATGGACTTAATATAAGAGACTGGCTTTATGTTGAAGACCATTGTAAAGCAATAGATTTGGTTCTTCATAAAGGAAGAATAGGAGAAATATACAATATTGGAGGTAATAATGAAAAGACAAATATAGAGATAGTGAAGTTAATTGTGTCATATATCCATGACAATGTAGATCCGACTGTAGATGAAAGCTTGATTACATATGTGGCAGATAGAAAAGGACATGATAGAAGGTATGCTATTGATGCAACAAAAATTAGGAAAGAGTTGGGATGGTATCCTGAAACTAAATTTGAAGATGGCATCAAAAAAACAATAGAATGGTATCTTCAAAACAGAGAATGGCTTAAAAATGTTACATCTGGTGAATATCAAAAATACTATGAAAAAATGTATCCAGCTCAGTAAGGACTTTTTTGGAGGGGAAAGAATGAAGAAATTAAAGCGTGTAGGTTGTTATATATTTGTTATATATTAAAAATGTATAACAAAATTAAAAGCAAAGAGATAAATATTTTTATATTAAGTTTATCTATACTAAAATATCTATTAACTAATAAAAAGGTAATAGTTGCTACAAAAACTATTATTACAAATAAAAAAATATAATTTTAAACAAGGATTCGGAACTAAGAATTGGTACAAATGACTTCAATATAGCAACCACACATGATTATACAATAATTAATATATCTCCTAATGGAAAACTTTACATAAACGGGAGAGTAGTTTTAGGGAGAGGAACAAGGATATCGATTGGTAATAATGCTGAGATACATATTGCAATAATACATATATTACGGGACTTTCTAAGTTAATATGTCATAAAAAGATAATAATAGGTAGCAATTGTGCAATTAGCTGGAACGTACAAATAATGGATACTGATTTTCATTCTATTATAGAAAATGGAGTAAAAAAGATAAATTGCAAGCCTATTATTATAGGAGATAATGTTTGGATTGGAAGTAATGTTAGTATATTAAAAGGTGTTAATATAGGTAGTAATTCTGTAATAGCAGCAAATTCAGTAGTTACAAAAGACGTTCCGGCAGGTTGTTTAGTGGCTGGTAACCCAGCAAAAGTAGTAAAAAGCAATATTAGTTGGGAAATTTAAAAATATTGTTTTCTCCAGATTGTTAAAAGGAGTGAAATCTTAATGAAAGGTATAATTTTAGCAGGTGGGTCAGGTACAAGGCTTTATCCTATAACAAAAGCCATATCAAAGCAAATTTTGCCTATCTATGATAAGCCAATGATATATTATCCTTTGTCCGTTCTTATGCTTGCAGGAATTAGAGAAATACTGATTATATCTACTCCCAGGGACATAAACACCTTTAAAGAACTTCTGGGAGATGGAAGCCAGTTAGGATTGCACTTTGAATATGCTGTACAGGAGGCACCTCGTGGTATAGCTGAAGCCTTTATCATTGGAGAAGATTTTATTGGCAAAGACAACGTTGCTCTTATATTGGGCGATAACATTTTTTATGGCTATGGATTTACTGAAAGACTTGAAAGAGCAGCAAGCAGAAAAGAAGGAGCTACTATATTTGGCTATTATGTGAGCAATCCCAGTGATTATGGTGTTGTAGAATTTGATGAAAACTTTAATGTTATATCAATTGAAGAAAAACCAAAACATCCCAAGTCCAATTATGCTGTACCTGGACTTTATTTTTATGATAATGAAGTGATTGAAATAGCCAAGAGCATTGAACCCTCTGCAAGAGGAGAACTTGAGATTACCTCAGTTAATAATGAGTATCTAAAGAGAGGAAAACTCAAAGTTGAATTATTGGGCAGAGGGATGGCATGGTTTGACACAGGTACACCGAGTGGTCTTTTAAATGCTGCTAATTTTGTTGAAGCAATTCAGACAAGACAGGGCTTGTATGTTGCTTGTATTGAGGAAATTGCCTATAGAAAAGGTTTCATAGATAAAGAACAATTAATAAAACTTGCCGAGCCATTAAAAAAAGTTGAATATGGGAAATATCTTTTAAAGCTAATAAATGAGGAAGAAAATGATGCAATGAAAGAAGTAGCGGCTACAAGTGAGATCTTCTATTAAAAAGGAGTTGATTTGGCAGAATGAGGCTACTTATTACAGGTGCTAGAGGGCAATTAGCTTTGCAACTTCGTTCAATTATAGAAAGAGGCAGAAGTGAGATTGGAGAAATAGATCCCATATATAAGGAAGCTGCAATAAGGTATACATCACATGATGAACTGGATATTACTGATTTAAAAAGTGTTTTAAAATTCGTGGATGAGTATAAACCAGATATTATAATAAACTGTGCAGCTTACACTAATGTAGATAAATGTGAAAGTGATATTGATACTGCTTTCAAAGTAAATGCTATAGGATCAAGGAATTTGGCAATAGCAGCTCAGAAGATTGGAGCGAAATTATTGCATGTATCTACAGATTATGTTTTTAATGGAACAGGAAATGTTCCTTTTAGGGAATATGATATTCCACAACCGATAAATGTATATGGAAAAACAAAACTTCTTGGGGAACAGTATGTAAGAGAGTTTTGTGATAGATATTTTATAGTAAGAACAGCATGGCTTTATGGGAAATACGGCAAAAATTTTGTGTACACTATCCTGAAAGCAGCAAAAGAGAAGGGATATTTAGAAGTTGTGAATGATCAAAAAGGGAATCCAACAAATGCTGAAGATTTAGCTCATCACATTTTAAAACTGGTACTTACTGAAGAATATGGAATATATCATTGCACGGGAAATGGCGAGTGCAGTTGGTATGATTTTGCCTGTAAAATTGTAGAATATGCAGAAATAAATTGCACTGTAGTTCCTATTACTTCTGATAAGATAGACAGGCCTGCCAAAAGGCCTTTTTATTCCTCTCTGGATAATATGATGTTAAGATGTACTGTTGGAGATGAAATGAGAAACTGGGAGGATGCGTTAAAAGCTTTTATTGAGGATTTGAAAAATACGGAGCAGGAGGGCTGATATGGGAAAGTTTAAGTTCATAGAAACAGAAATAGAAGGACTGTACATAATAGAGACGGAAGTTTTTGAAGATAATAGAGGATATTTCATGGAATCGTACAATTACAAAGATTTTAAAGCGGCAGGGATTGATGCGGTGTTTGTACAGGACAATCAGTCAAAGTCCAAAAAGGGAGTTTTAAGGGGATTGCATTTTCAGAAGAAACATCCACAGGGCAAACTGGTGAGAGTTTTAAAAGGGGAAGTTTTTGATGTAGCAGTTGATTTAAGAAAAAACTCCAAAACTTACGGGAAATGGGTAGGGATTATTTTATCTGATAAAAATAAAAGGCAGTTTTATATTCCAGAGGGTTTTGCACATGGTTTTTTAGTTTTGTCTGATGAAGCAGAATTTTTCTATAAATGTACTGATTTTTATTATCCTGAGGATGAGGGCGGGATAGTATGGAATGACCCTGATATAAATATACAGTGGCCGTTAGAAGGGATTGAAAAAGTAATTTTATCTGAAAAAGATAAAAAATGGCCGAGATTGAGGGATATTGATATATAGAAAACTTTTTCAAAGGCTTGTTTACGATAGATTTTACTTATAACTACAGAGAGGAGTATTTGCAATGAATATTTCTATAGCAGGTACCGGTTATGTGGGATTAGTTACAGGGGTATGTCTTGCAGAAATAGGACACAATGTAACTTGTATGGATGTTGACGAGAAAAAAATAGAGATATTAAAAGCAGGAAAGTCGCCCATATATGAGCCGGGACTTGAAGAGCTGATGATTAAAAATAAAGAAAGATTGACGTATACGACTGATTATAAAAGTGCTTATAAAGATGCGGATGTTATTTTTATAGCTGTGGGTACTCCTGAAAAAAAAGATGGTTCGGCAAATTTAAAATATGTATATGAGGTTACAAGACAAATAGCTGAATCGATAGAAAAAGATTGTATAGTTGCTGTAAAGTCCACTGTACCTGTTGGTACAAGTGATAAAGTTGAAAAGATGCTAAAAGAAAATTTAAGGCATAATGTTCATGTGGGGGTTGTTTCAAATCCTGAATTTTTATCACAAGGGACAGCAGTAAGAGATACATTAAAAGCTCATAGAATAGTGTTAGGAGTAGAATCAAAACATGCAGAGGAAGTTATGCGAAAAGTATATGATGGGTTTGGACAACCTTATGTAATTACAGACAGGAAAAGTGCAGAGATGATAAAATATGCTTCAAATGACTTTTTAGCATTGAAAATTTCTTATATCAATGAAATAGCTAATTTATGTGAAATAGTAGGGGCTAATATAGAGGATGTAGCAAAAGGAATGGGGATGGACCCACGCATAGGAGATAAGTTTTTGAATGCCGGCATTGGATATGGCGGTTCCTGTTTTCCGAAAGATACAAAAGCATTACACTGGTTGGCTAATTTTTATGACTATGAGCTTAAAACAATTAAGGCTGCAATTGAGGTAAATGAAAACCAAAAAATAAAACTTATCAAAAAAGCAAGAAAATATTATGATAATTTTAATGGATTGACTGTGGCAATTCTTGGACTTACTTTTAAACCAGGTACAGACGATTTAAGGGAGGCTCCATCATTACAAAATATTCCTATACTTCTTGAAGATAGCGCCAATATTAAAGCATGGGACCCTGTAGGAATAGAGAATTGTAAAAAAATTTATCCTAATGAAATCAAGTATTGTGATACCATTGAAGAAGCGATTAAAGATGCTGATATTTGCTTTATATTTACTGAATGGCCTCAAATAAAAAATTTTGATGTATCATTATTTGCAAAATTGATGAAATATCCTTTGGTGATTGACGGAAGGAATTGTTATGATTTAGAGAATGTTAAGGGAGTAGGCATTATTTATGAATCGATAGGAAGAAATACGGTTAATGGATTAGAATTAAACAATAAAATTTATCGAGATGAGGCTGCGGCTTCGGTAAGTAAATAATTATTTAAGTGAAGCATAAGGATTAAGGGATTTGACGAATTAATATTATCGGGGGGTGGGATGATGTGGTATAGAAGATGGAGTATTGTACTTGACATTAGTGCACTCATTTTAGCATTTACACTTGCTTTATATATTAGGTTTAATAATTTGAGCATGTTGTCAAGGTCTTGGTATGTTATAACTTTTATAATTTTGCTTACACTTGATTTTTTGATTTTATATTTTAAGGGATTATATGATAAAAAACACAAGCCTTTATTTAATCAAATAGGAATAGTAATAGATGGCCTTGTTTATTCTGCATTTATATATTTGCTCATCTCCTATTTTACCAAAATGACATACTTTTCAAGGTTAACGCTTATATACATATTTATTATAGGATTAACTTTTCAGATTACATTTAAGACAATCTTATCGTATTTGCAAAAAAGAAGATACAAAAAAGGATTGGATTTGAGCAATGCATTAGTAATAGGCGATTATACAAAGATACCAAAAGAGCTAATGGATAAACTTAAAACACGTGAATATGGAATAAATATAGTGGGGTATTTGTCTAATGATATAAATGGTAACGGTTTGAATAGATTAGGGAGTATAAAAAATTTTAGTGAAGTTATTGACAAATATAACGTTGAGATGATATTTATAGTTTCTAAGGTAGAAAATGTAGAAGAAGTTATAAATATTGGTCTGGATAAGTACATAAGTATATATTCTATCAATAACAGTATAAATCTTCCGAATTATCCTATGGAAATAGAGATTATTGATAATATGCCAATTTTGAAGTTGAAAGATGTATTTATAAGTGGATTTGAAGGTCATATGAAAAGGCTTTTGGATTTCACACTGTCACTTATTGCACTGATTATACTATCACCACTGTTTATTATAATATCACTTTTAATAAAGATAACTTCGCCTGGGCCGGTGTTTTTTAAGCATAAGAGATTAGGATTGAATGGGAAATTGATTGAAATTTATAAATTTAGAACAATGGTAGTAAACGCTCAAGAAATTTTAGATAAGTTATTATCAGAAAATCCAGAATTAAAGAAAGAGTATGAGGCTACTTTTAAACTAAAAAATGATCCCAGAATAACAAAAATAGGCAAGTTTTTAAGGAAAACAAGCCTTGATGAATTGCCCCAATTATTTAATGTTTTAAAAGGAGAACTGAGCTTAGTAGGTCCAAGACCAATTGTTCTTAAAGAGATTAATAAATATGGTGAATATGGTAAATATCTACTAAGGGTACCGCCAGGGATAACAGGTTTGTGGCAAATTAGTGGTAGAAATGATGTTGACTATGAAGAAAGAGTTGAAATGGACATGCAGTATATATCCAATTGGAACTTATGGCTTGATATAAATATTCTTTTTAAGACTATTCCTGCAGTACTTAAAAGAGATGGTGCGTATTAACAAATTTAATGAGAATAAAAATAAGAATCCACAATATGGTACTGTATAATAGACCATTTAAAAGACCTTTATAAAATTTTTCGTTAAACATATACTCACATTCCTTATTTTTTATTTATATTTTGCTTTTTCATTAAAATTTTATTCGTGGTTGATGGAAGGTATTAATTAAAAACTTTTGCTTGGATATTGAGTAAGCTGAGTTGAACAAATTAACTAAGAAGGATGATGCAAATGATAACAGGAGTTATTATGGCGGGTGGCAAAGGCGAAAGGTTTTGGCCTAAAAGCAGGATAAAGATGCCTAAGCAGTTTTTAAATCTTTATGGAGATAAAACAATGATTCAACAAACTGTGGACAGGCTTGAGAAAATTATGCCTGTAGAAAATATCTTTGTTGTAACTAATATTGATTATGCGGGAATAATTAGTGACCAGATTCCTGATTTGCCAACAAAAAATATTTTAATAGAGCCTATGGCTAAAAATACTGCAGCATGCATTGGCCTTGCAGCACTTCATACAGAAAGACTTGATAAAGAGTCTATAATGGTTGTTGTTCCTTCTGATCACGTTATAAAGGATGAAGAAACGTATATTGAAGTATTAAAAACAGCAATAGAAAAAGCAAAATCAGGGGATAATCTTGTTACAATAGGCATAAAGCCCACACGTCCTGAGACAGGATATGGTTACATAAAATTCAAGAAGGTAACGAGAGAAATAATAAATAAAAATCCTGTACATAAAGTGGAAAGATTTGTAGAAAAGCCTGATTATGATACAGCAGTAAAATATGTGGAAAGTGGAGATTACCTCTGGAATAGTGGTATGTTCATATGGAAGACATCATCAATATTAAACGCTATACAAAAATACATGCCTGAGTTACATAAAGCATTGGAGAATATAAGGAAAAATTTTGATTCAGATGATATAGAAAAAGTGTTATACGATGAATACTCAAAACTTGAAAGCATATCAATAGATTACGGCGTAATGGAAAAAGCAAAGAATGTATATGTAGTGCCAGGAGATTTTGGTTGGGATGATGTGGGGAGCTGGACATCTATTGAAAGGCTTTATGAAAAAGATGATAATGGCAATGTCATAAAAGGCAATGTAGTAAGTGTAGATACAAAAAAATGCATAATAACCGGTAACGAAAGGCTCATTGCGACATTGGGTATAGAAGATGTAATAATTGTAGATACAGAGGATGCACTTTTAATTTGCTCAAAAGATAAGGCACAGAATGTGAAAGAGATATTGAATGAGTTGAAAGAGAAAAAGAGTGAGTATTTGTAGGAGGGGATTTATGGAAAACCAAAATAAGTATTGGCTTATCCCTTTTAGTTTTGCTGTAATAATTGTTTTTGCATTAGTAGTTTATGTTTTTTATGAAATAGGGATCGATAAAAGGGTAGAGGAAATGAGAATAAAAGCGGAAGAAATGGCTTTAGAAGGGAATTTTGATGCTGCTTTAAATCTTGCTAAATCAGGTTTAGCTTTGCGTCCTAACCATAAGGTATTGCAACAAGACTTGACTTTAATAAATTTTGGGAAGACATTGTATCAAAAGCTAGAAACAGCTAAAAAGGATGCAGATGATAAAGAATTTGATAAAGCATTGGAAACTGTTTCTACCGTTGAGAAAGAACTTGAAAATCGAAATGGTGAATATTTTGATATGCTTCGAAAGCTTGTTAATAAATATAAAGGAGAGATAGAAGTAAAGCAAATTTATTACCTTGTTGCTGATAAAAATACGATTGATGAATTAGCTGATGCATTATCTAGATTAGCCTATATAGACAATCCAGAAGCAAAGAAGGTTGATAAATTAATACGTGAAAAAATAGTTAATATAGCTTATTCCACTGCTAATGAAATGTTAAAAGATAAGCAGTACAATAAGGCTTTAGAAGTGATAGAAAAAGCTTTGCAATATGATAGCTCTAATGATAAGCTTATTTCATTTAAAAAAACTATAATAGAACAAAAAACTGCTTTTGAAAAAGCAGAAGCTCAGAGGATGGAGGAAGCTTTGATTGCTGCGGCACAAGAAGAAGCTATAAATAGAACTAATGCTGTTCGGGTATTGAGTATCAAAGGTTATACCAACGAATATGGAGATTTAATCATAGAAGGAGAAATTGAAAATGTGGCCAAAAGACCTATATATACGGTGGAGGTTTATTACAATATATATGACGCTGATGGTAATGTTGTTGGTTATGGAAGTGCTTATGTATATCCGAGTTATCTGATGCCTTTGCAAAGAGGTAGTTTTTCTAATATGCATTATGGAATTTTCAATGCAGCGCATGTTACAGTAACTCGAGTAACATGGTATCTCGACTGAAAAAGGGGTAGTAGATATGACACGCTCTAAGAATTCTCTGATTTTTTACCTAGCTTTCACAATTATAGTAGTGGACATTGGACTTATTGCTTTCTTTTTTATTAATAAACAGTTTCATCAACAAGTAATTACAGGAAGCTCCAGATTAGGTTCTCTTGTTGACGAAAATCCGCAGGTAGAAAACAGTAAAGGGAATAATATAAAAGCTATAATAGCTGAGAATCAGGAAAAAGTTATGTATATTGAAGTAGATAATGGAGGGGATGTGGTTTCAGGCTCTGGTTTTTTGTATAACACTAATGGTGACGTTATAACAAATGCTCACGTGGTTGGAGATGCTGGTGAAGTGAAAGTAAAAACCTATGATGGTCATGAATATATCGGTACAGTAATAGGTAGAGGGAGAGACGTGGATGTGGCATTAATACGTGTGCCTGGACTAGCAGGAAAGACTCCCGTTAAAATTTCTTCTAGGAAAGCGGAAGTTGGTGACCCTGTAATTGCTTTAGGAAGTCCATTGGGATTACAGAATACAGTTACAACAGGGATAATAAGTGGTGTGGGAAGGACTTTCACGATTCCTCCTTATGAGTACAAAGATGTGTATCAAATATCTGCTCCTATTGCTCATGGAAGTAGCGGAGGTCCCTTAATAGATCAAAATACAGGAGAAGTTTTAGGTATAAATTCAGCTGGTGCCAGTGAAGGGAGTGTAGGATTTTCGATACCCATAGGTCAAGTATTACCTCTTGTTGAAAATTGGTCGAAGAATCCATCAAAATCTCAACCAAATGAGTATGCTGTTAGTGCTCAAGATCAATTTAATGAGGGGCAAAGTATTAAAGACGAAGCGATAGTTTTAATTGAGTATTTTTATGAATGTATCAATTCTCATGATTATGTTAGTGCTTATGCACTTTTAGGTAGTGGCTGGCAAAGTAGAATTTCTTATCAGAATTTTCGGGATGGTTACCTTAGAACAAAATATGTCAGTATTCTAGATATTATGGCTAATGAGAAATATAATAACCGTGTAGAAGTTATTGTAACCATAGAGGCTTTAGAAATTACAACAGAAGGTACTGAACGAGTAAGTCAATATTTGTGTACATATGAAGTGGGTTATGAAAATGATCAGTTAAAAATTTTAAAAGGAGAGTTTAAGAAGATTTAAGAACTTGTACAAGAAGTGATGGCAGTTTAATTTAGATAGTATGTAGTTATAAGCTAATTCTAGTATTTCAAATATAAAGGGTACTTTTAATTTATTTGAAGAGTAAAGTATGGAAGGAAAAGAAGTATTGAAGGAATCGAAAGAGAAAAAGGGTGAGTATTTGTAAGGCTTTAAAGGCAATTTTAGCAAACAGGATTATTCCTGTTTTTATTTTTGTCGATATATGTCGAAATATTTTCAATATTTGTGTTGTTTTTTGAAAAATAAAATGGTAGAATATAGATGGATAAAAATATATTTTCACTTTTTAAAGGTTTTGATTTTAAGATAGGGATGTGCAAAATTAATTAAAATAATCATAATCAAAAACCAAAATATGTATTACATACAATATATAGTAATCAACACTGACAATCAAACATAAAGGAAGTGGTAAGGGAAAAGAAAAGACAAAAAGAGGAGCTAAAAAAGGGCATAAATATCCTGTAGAAGTCAAATGTTAAAAAATGG
>Ga0207429_10114_pt1 | contig 14927 bp, 14 predicted proteins | sample YelNats1bottle13_FD_187545 | JGI IMG/M metagenome (GOLD analysis project Ga0207429, IMG submission 187545) | Hot spring thermophilic microbial communities from Obsidian Pool, Yellowstone National Park, USA - site 1 bottle 13 (SPAdes) (version 2) | ecosystem: Environmental > Aquatic > Thermal... | reverse complement strand
CTCATGGATGGTAGCGGCGAATCGCTCTCAATTATGAACGTACTAAATTTTAAATTCTATAGTATTGTATTCTCATAACTTAGTAGAATCTTGACCAAAGTCAAGAGAGAATGAATAAAAAACCAAGAGAGTTTTCTTAATAAATTTTACTTTTTTCATCGTTTTTAAAATGTTTGTGAAAATAATTCCAATAAAACAACATTCCTCATTACCTATGTCCTGGATAACTACTTAAAACTCCAATGTCAAGGGCGACCAAAAGTTGGTGATAACGTATCCCTGACATCAAAATGGCCGGAGGCAATATAATAAGTTAAGCAGTAGCGATGTAAAATATTTGATTCCAAGCAGAAGGATTTTACACAAAAATTTGAAGTTGACAACGAAATTTAAAAAGCATACTTTTCCTTAGCATAAATCTTTCTATATCCTTTTAATTCCCCTTTAACTATCGTCTAGAAAAATTTTTTCTAGCATACGTGCAACACCTAATTTATCATTTGAGCTGGTAATAAAATCTACTTTTTCCTTTAATAAAGGAATTGCATTTTCAACTGCAATTCCGACTCCTACAGATTCAACCATCTCAACGTCATTTACTCCATCCCCAAATGCCATAACTTGATCCATTGAAATACCCAAATAGTTACAAAGTAATTCTACAGCCACAGCTTTAGTTATATTTTTAGAATTAACTTCAAAATTATCATTTTCTATAATAAAGGTAAATTCATCTTTCAAAGGTTTAAACATTTCTAATGCGCTCTTAATACGTTCGGGAGTATCATATACCACAATTTTTAAAGGATCTTTATTTAGATGAGAAAGTTTACCTTTCCCCACTTCTATAAAAGGAACCTTATGTATTTTTGAGAAAAGATATGTCTCCTCTATAGCCTCTTGAACATATAAACAATCATCCGCATAAAATTTTATATAATAATTATTTTCTTCTAAAATTTTAATAATCGGCTTAATTTTTCCTCTTGAAATTGGAAACGTGTAAAGTGGAGGTTGCCCTATACTTGATATATAAGCTCCATTATAGCAAATCACAGGAATTTTAATTCCCAACAATTTTGCAATTGTACAGGTAGAACGAAATGTCCTACCTGTAGCTAATGTAACAAGGATTCCTTTCTTTTGTACTTTCTTTATTGTTGCTATTGTCTTCGGATGAAGATTACTATTTGAATCTAATAAAGTCCCGTCAATATCAACTACCACAAGGCGAATATCCCGCATTATTCAACAACCCTTTTTATAATTGTCGTTAACTCTTCCACATCCTCTATTCTTGTTAAACCTGTTGTTTTATCAATAATTGAAGTATAAACGTGAGGGATCACAGTTTGAATACCATTTTTCAAGCAAACTTCTAGAACAGAAGGTAATGATTTTTTGTCAATTCCACCTGTTGGTTCAAAAATAGTTATACTGTGGTTGATACATGCTTTAACCATTTCCTCTACTTCTGCAAGCCGTTTATTTCCTTCTATTGGGAAAAACTTTACTGAAGGAACACCTATCTCCGCCAACATCGCTACTGCTAAATCACATGACACCATTTCTAAGTATTTTTCACTAGTTGGTCCTGTTGAAATAAATACTTTTCCTGGTATACCAGAAGGTCTAATTAGAGCATTTACTATGGTATGTTCACTTTTAACTGCTTTTAATGCTCCCAAAGTATACCCTGCTGCCGTGAAAACTTGATTTACATGTGCGGGCTTAGTGGCAATAGCAACCTCCACTACCTTTTGCCATTGTTGTGGATCACCTGCACCAAGTCCAATGGAAACAGGTATTCCTGCATTTTGAAATTCGAAAACCTTTTTAATCGCTTCTTCTGTAGAATTGAACTCTTTTGTCAAAATCCCAATAAATACTTTTCCTTCTGTTACCTCTACAATTTCTTTAGCATTCTTTAAATTCTTTGCTAATACATTTAATCTAACTTCCATTTTTCACACCTCATTATACTCTTAAAATTTCTTTTATTCGATTAACAATTATTTTTTCTTGCCCTGGAAGCAAAGGACGAGGATCAATACTTATAATGCCTAAATTTGCATAATGATTCCTAGTAAAAATTGCAGGTTCCCCTCTTTCTAATTGTTGTATAATTTCATGCGTTGAAATGTTTAATTTCTCTTCGTCAAATTTTAATTGAGCACGATAAATTTTTCTTCCCGCTTCATCCTGCACAACCGAAGCAGTTATTCCATCGATATTTTGAAACTGATCAACTATCCATTGAACTTGCTGTAATTGTTTTTCAATGTTTTCTACTTTATTTTTATAAATCTCTAATGCAGAAATTAAACCCATAATTTGTTCTTTCCCAACTTTCATTGCCCTTCCAATACCCTTGTACTGCAAACGACAAGCTTCAATTAGTTCTTTTTTTCCACAAATAAAACCTGAAGTAGGACCTTCTATAGCCTTACCGCCACTATATATTACAAGATCCGCGCCCATTTGAATATATTTCTGTATATCTTCTTCTGCAGCTGCATCTACAATTATTGGAATATTATTTTCTTTGCTAATTTCAATTATTTCAGGAAGAGATAACATACCTTTTTGAACAGCATGATGTGATTTTACATAGAAAATTGCAACAGTTTTTTCTGAAATTGCATCTATAATATGACTTTTTTCAACATAGTTTGTCTGGCCTACTTCAACTATTTTACCTCCACCTAATCTAATCATTTGTAGTATAGAAGCTCCAAAATTAATCGAATGTCCTTTTTGGATGATAACCTCATTTCTCAAACCTTCACTATACGGTAACTGCTCAATAAGAGTTAAATTCTTCCCTGCAATTAAAGCAGCTACAGAAATTGCGATACCAGCAGCAGCACCTACTGTCGGGCATGCATCTTCCGCCGTCGTAATTTCAGCAATTATTCTACCTGCTTTTAACATTAATTCTTGAACATCAACGTAATCTTGCGCAGCTTCAAACATTGCTTGTGCTACTTTCGTATCTACAGCACTGCCTCCCAAAGCAGTCATTTTACCGCTTGCATTTATAATCTGTTTTAAACCGTATTTTTGGTAAATACTCATCACCACAACCTCCATAAAAGCAGGCAGGTTAACCTGCCTGCAAATTATTATTGAATTGGAAAGAAAACTCCCATTAACATCGCTCCAAGTATAGCTCCCCCTGCAATTGGCTTTTTGTACGCATAAAAAACTGCAGCTCCAATAATAGCCCCTAAGCCTACTGGAATAGAAGCCATGACAGCAGAAATTACAATCAAAGGCCCTAAATATCGTCCAGCAGCATTACCTGCTCCCATCATAATATCTGCTCCAAATGTAGAGTCTATCTTATCAACTGTAAATTTTCGAATAGAAATTATTACAGCTCCAATTATAGCTCCAAGAATAGCACCCGTTAGTAAGGCTAAAGGAAACGATTCAAGCGGGGCAGTAAAGCCTGCTCCAAGCATCAACGCTGGTATTCCAATTCCTACTCCTGTTTGTAAAGAACCACCAATATCTAAAATTCCTACCAATGGACCTTCTATAACACGTGCGAATAAAAAAGCTCCTCCAAAGGCAGCTGCGGCGCCAAATCCGCCTCCCTTAAGTCCAGCTTCTAGTAAAGCAACAACAGCCAAGTCATTGAATGCCCCAACATGATATGTGTAATATAAATGAGTTCCACCAAAAATACCAGAAGCAAGAGCCATCACAAATACAATAAATCCCCATTCTGAATACCAGAAACCAAGCTTTTTATCTTCTATTTTTATATCTTCCATTTTTATTTCACCACCATTCCAAAGAATTTATGGAGATTAATTAACCATTGGGGTATTCCAATATTCATGCTTTTCAGTAATGCTACATCGAAACCCCGGAAAAATCCACTTAATACAAACAAAAGAATAACAGTAGTTACTAAAGTTTTTGTAATTTTATTCCAACCAGAATCATCTACACCCTTTCCTATCAAAATTCCCAAAACAATACCTGGTACAGCATTCCCCATTATCAAATGTGCTAATCCACCTAAAATTGTTCCCCAAATACCTGTCCGTTTTCCTGCATCAAGTGCTGCCAACCAGAATATGATGGGCATAACAGGATTGATTAGCCAATTGGCGGCCGGTACTAAAACTTTTGTCGCAACATTTTGTAACGATTGTGGAACTGCCGCTGCTGTTGAATTTAAAAGAGGTATTAATATCACTCCTACGATAGCACCAGCTACTGCCATTTTTTTAGGATCGTGTAAGGTTTCTTTCACGTTTCTATTTTTTGTTAAAAGTAATGCCGTAGCCCAGTTTGGAATAATTCTATGTTCAACATCTTGTGTTAATGCACCAGCTCCTATGACCGTTGCCCATGAGTTAAATAAAAATCCCAAACCAAAAGAAAAATGCGAAATTGGATCACCTTGACAAGCATTTAATTCTCCTAATGTTCGAAATGCTCCCATCGCCTGAACTGTAGGAGCATGAAACATTCTTGCAGCACCTGCTCCCACTCCAAAGCCTACCAAAGCCCCAATAATTATTGATTTTAAGATTATCACGATAGTCATCCCAAACACTCCCTTCTATTCCTTTACTCTAAATTTTTAAAAATTGTTTTAGTAACGTAGGCGTATCATCTATTTCTTCAAATTTTATTTGCGAAATTTCTATCACTCCTACCCTCACTGTTATCATAGCTTTAACCTTATACAAATTACGCTTTCGCGGGAAAAACAGCCCTAAAAATCTTTCAGTAAATACGATCTTCTTTGCCTCTACAACCTCAATATCTTTTGGTTCAATTCTAATTATTAAATCTTTAATCTCATATGAAAGTTTATTCCTTATTTGTGAAAACATCTTATTAAATACTTCTTCAATAGTTTCACCTTTTTCTTCAAATCTTAATGTACGATCAAACTCTTTATACATCTTTATTCTCTCTCTTAATTAATTTTATATATTCTTCTGTTAATCTCCTGCCAAGTTCCTCAATGTCCATAAAGCCGAAACCAAGGACTCTTTTACCTTCTCTTAACGCAGTAATACCTGCTTCAATAGAACGAAGTCCATACTCTACTGGATAGCCATATTTTGTTTGAGCAGTTAAAGCACCAGCCCCTCCACTTCCGCAAAAAGCAATTCCAAAATCAGCATTTTCCTTATTCATTACATCACCAACTTTCATATCTGCGCCTACACCTGGAATCACAATTGCAATTCCACCTGCTTCTTCAACACCTTTTGCCACTTTTTGTCCTTTCCCGAGTCGGTCACCAATTACCACCTTCACTTTATCATGCATTATTTTTTCCTCCTACACATTTAATTTTAGACGCTTCAAAATGAACCGCTAATAAAAATATTTCTGTTTCGTCTAATTCTTTCTTAAACCTTTGCACATATTTTTGCAAAACTTCAATACTCAATTTTTTTACCTCTGGTGAAATTTCATTCCACAACCCTGGTTCAACAGGTGGTAATTTTTCATTTGTTTCTAATCTCTTAATAAAAGCCAATAAATGATATCCTATTAACACCAAACGATTAAACGAAAAAGAAAATTTACCATCTTTTTCATTTAATTTAACTAATCTTAATAACTCAAATAGTTCCTCTCTCTCTTTTTCTGTTATCTTTTCTTTCTTAGAAATCTCTTCTATTACTTCTTTTAATGTTTCCTTAACTTCATCCATTGCACTTCAAAACCTTTCCAGATTTGATTGTATATAATGGTAACAAGAACTTCTCTGCAACTATTTCTTCACCTTCAGAATCAACAAGCTTAATAGGAGATTGGTTCCATTTTAAAATAGAAATATCTGCTATGTTTCCTTCTTTAATACTGCCAATTTCATGTTCCATACGAAGTACCTTAGCTGGCATACTTGTAGTAGCTTTTATTACTTCTTCTAAAGAATATCCTAAGGCAATGAATTTAGTCATGGTAGTAACTAAACTATAAACAGGCCCAGTTATATTATCCAGATAAATGTCTGTGCTAATAGTATGAGGAACAATTCCTAAATCTCTAGCACGTTTCATTACCTTAAAACTAAAACTCGAAGTACCATGCCCTACATCAAATAGAACCCCTCTTTTTAAAGCCTTCTCTGCTTCCAATATTAACTTTCCATCCTCATCTAATATCCCTCCTTTCTTTCCGTGGAAAGCGTGAGTAACTACATCGCCTGCTTCTAATAAACTTAAAATATCATTAAGATCTGGTGGTGGATTGCCAATATGGACCATAAGAGGAAGCTTAACTTTTTGAGCAAATTTTTTAGCAATTTCAAGTGGTTTGATTCCATTGTTTTTTACAACTGAAGAACTCATCCTAACTTTTATCCCACGAATTACTTGACCATGCTCTTTAATTACTTCTTCTAGTTTTTCTAATTCTATGTTTTTTAAATCAGCTAATTCTGAAAGCCCTTCACATAACCCAGGACTAGCAACATTAATCCATAGTAAAACACGAGTAATATTTTTTTTAACTACTTCATCAATAAAAGAGTTAATACAACTAACTCCTGTACTTCCGGCATCTACTACAGTTGTAACTCCTTTATTAACTCCAACATGATCTGCAGAAATTCCCAATACGGTTTTAATTGGAAATACATGTACATGAAGGTCAATTAATCCTGGTACTACTATGCAATCGGAAACATCTAACACGTTCTCTGTGGAATATTCCGAAAAAGTATTAGGCTGGTAAATACCTAAAATTTTCCCGTTATCTATGGCTATATCAAACTTGCCTTTCATTTTATTACCAGGATCTATTACATAACCGTTCTTAACAAGTAAATCAATCTTCATTTACTATTTTCTCCTCTCATTTAAAATATTGCAAAATAGCTATTATTTCGCTTTCTGGAATATTAATTTCATTTTCTTTTAATATTTTCTCTAGTCGTTCACGCATTTCAGAAGAATAATTAAATTTATAATTGTAATCCGTATATTCAAAATCATAAAATGAATTAAAAGCAATTCTACCAGCTAAAAGTAAAATATGGAGTTTTAAACCTTCTGCTCGTTCTTCAGTAAGATTATCCTTAAATTCTTGAATAATTTTTTGGCTTAATACATACCCTTTAAAAATAATATTTTGTACAAATTGTTCAGCAATCACTGGTTCAAAATAATTTTCTCCCTCAACCGAGGAACAAAACAACTCTGTTGAGGAATTTTTTTGTAATTTATTAGTTATTTTATGAATCCGTAGTATATCATCTTCTGTAGGTATATTATGAACTTTTATAAAAGGAATGGTTATATCTTCTATCGGAACTACACTAATAATCAAGTCTGGCTTTTTTAATTCTATCTGTCTTTTTAAAGTAAATATTGAACTTGTTCCAATGATTTTTAATTCAGGAATTTCATTTTCAAGCATTGTTTTTAGTAATTGAGCTGTCCCTCTACCTGTATTGCACACAATTAATGCCTTAAATAAATAGTTTTTTTTCTGTCTCTCATAAGCAGCTTGAAAATGCAATACAATATAGGCTAAATCAGCATCCGTGAAATAAATATCCTCCTCCTTAAATACCTCATAAACACATTCTTTAATCAAGTGAAACATAGTAGAAAAAGAGCTAATAACTGCACCTAGTATAGGATTAGGGTCTATAATACCAAATCTAAATTTCACAACTTTATCTTTTAGATGAACCAATAGCGCATTTAATAATTGATCATCTTTTTCGAAGTTAATTTTTGTTTTTATTGTCATCCTTTTAATTAACTCTATTGTTTTTTCATATACATCAATTTCTCTATACTCGGAATTTTTTATATCATCCAATAGAGGCTGTACTATTTCTATCGTAGGAAGACTTATATATATGAGTTCAGATTCGGTAAAAATAAAATTCAAAAAAGGAGTCCCATTTAATACTTCTTTAAAAATTTGATATAATTTTTGCATTTTTAATTGTTGAATATTAATCGTTGTCATAAAATCTAAGTTTTCATTTTTCTTCCTTTTTAAACGTTGAATTGTAATTATAAGACGAATAAATATATTAATGATTATTCTATCGGAAAGCATTATTTCCAACTCATTTTCTATTCTGGAAATAATCAAACGTATCTTAGAAAAAACATATTCCAGTTCCTGTTTAGATAAAAAAGACACACTTTGGATTAATAAAAATTTTTCTTCCTTTCCAACTCTTTCCTTAATTACATTCATAATAATTTTGTTCATTTCTTTTTCTTCCATAGTACTCTGAACAAGATATTCTAGAGCAAGCCTCCGATAAAATTCAGAACCTCTTATTCTTATCCCTTGTCGAGTCCTTTCTATCACAAGATGCCTTTGTTTTAAATCTTTTTCTATTATGTTTAAATCTCTCACAATTGTATTTCGACTAACTTCAAACTTTTCAGCTAAATCGCTAATTTTGTAAAATGAATCATTCACTAACAATTCTAAAGTAAGCCGTCTAATTCTCTCTGGACGCTCAAAAAAACCATATAATCCCTCATTTAAACTTAAATCTCTTTTTAACTCATTACTAACTCGAGTATTTTTATCTCTTTCATCTATCCATATTCCTACATTGGGTTTTGAATAAAGATTAATATCATACTTTTTTAACCAATCTCTGAGTAAATCAAGGTCATATTTTACTGTACGTTCACTTACTTGAAACTCACGTGCAATATCTTTAATCCGCAGGGGTTTTGATGACTCTAATAACATACTAAAAATTTTATTTGCACGGCCAGGAAGTAACAAACTATTTTCCCTCCTAACCTTTTCTGTTTGTAATTAATTATACTTAAACTTTAATTAGTTAACAAGAATCATTTCTTTCATCAACAATAGTGCAATTTTTGAAACTCGTTATATTCTATTTAAATCGTCCTTAATGCCCTTCTCCATTTATCTAATAGCAATCGGCACCTCGCTGTCAGAGATATTATGTTCTCTAATTTTTATAAATTGTATTTAATACAAAAAATTTTGTAGTTAGTTTTTTCTGCCTTCTTATACTTATACTTAATACGGCAAATAATTTAGAAAGTTTTTATAAAATTTATAATATACCTTTCATAGCTCTATTTCATCAACTTTTTTCAAATAAACCATTAATAAAACTATTTTTATCGTTATAATTACTTAACTTCTATAGCATTCGGAATTTAAATGACAAAAAGCTTGCCCATAATATATTAAAAGACAAGCTTTTTATAAGTAAAATTTTACATTGTTACATTTAATACATTTAAATCCTTAAAAATCATTTAGGTGTCAATTCAGCCGCTTGACATATAGCTTCTTTCATACTTTTCTCATCTGCAATTCCTTTCCCTGCAATATCAAACGCTGTACCATGATCAACACTTGTTCTAATAAAAGGAAGCCCTACAGTAATATTTACCCCCGTCTCAAATCCTAAAACTTTTATAGGAATGTGCCCTTGGTCATGATACATAGCTACAACAATATCAAATTCACCACGAATAGCTCTAAAAAATACTGTATCTGCAGGTAACGGGCCTGTCACTTTGATGTTTTCTGTTTGTGCTTTCTGAATAGCGGGAACAATTTTTTCCTCTTCTTCTCCATATCCGAATAATCCATTTTCCCCTGCGTGAGGATTTATTCCACAAACTGCTATTCTTGGATTAGAATAACCTGCTTTTTTCAATGTGTTATATGCTAGTTTTATAACTGTATATACCCTTTCAGGATTAATCATTTTTACAGCATCTACTAATCCAACATGCGTTGTCACATGAATAACTTTTAACCTTGGCGCACTCAACATCATTGCAAAATCTGTTGTATTCGTAAGTTTTGCTAAAATCTCTGTTTGACCAGGATACATATAACCAGCTTTATGTAATGCTTCTTTGTTAAGAGGTGCTGTACTTATTGCATCAATTTTTTTGTCTTTCGCAAGTTCAATTGCTTTTTTAAGATATTTAAAGGCAGCATCACCTGCTTTTTCTGATAATCGTCCATATGGTAAATCTATTGGAAGTAAATTCAGATCTATGCAATTAACTACTCCAAATTTAAATTCTGCTTCTTCGACGTTTTGAATTGCCTTGATAAGAAGTCCCGTCTTTAGAAAAGATTCAGCACGTTGTAACATTTTTACATCACCAATTACAACTGGTTTGCTAATTTCGTAAATTTGGGTGTCACTTAGCGCTTTCATTATTATCTCTGGTCCTACGCCGGCTGCATCTCCCATTGTAATTCCAATCAGTGGTTTTACCATATTAATTCTCTCCTTTCAAAAAACGGATTATATTAATAAGAGTCTCTTCTGTTCCGAAGGCACCTGCTTTTGTGATTGTTAATAAATTTCTAAAACCTATAAGCTTGCCTATTGGAATACCAGTTTCTAATTCTTTAATTAACTTTATACCTCTTGCACCAAGATATTTACATACAGCTTTTGCTGTATCACCACCTGTTAAAATTACACCACCTAATTGAACTTCATTTATAATTCGGTTTGAAATATAACCAAGCGCGTCTACCATTCGATGTGAGACTTCTTCTGATGAAATTTTGAGTAGTTCTCCCACTTCTTTTGTTTTTTGAACTATTTCAGGCGATGAATCAACAAAAAATGCTACATCTTTATTCCTTTTTAATGCTTTTATAATTTCATCATAACAACGATCAATTTCTTCTTTATTTTCTTCTTCATTTAAAATTTTTAATGGATTCATTTCAATACCAATTATATTTGGTTGTGTAACAAGTAATGAAATTTGTTGCCTTGTTATTTTGGAAATACTACCTGACACAACTAAAATAGGATTTTCAGTCAAAACCAAATTCTCAGAAATTATAGTTGAAGAGAGAAAAGAAATTTTATTTGCTAACAAATTAGCTAAACCTGCAGAGCCAACCCATAAAATTCTATAATTGCTTGTGGTAAGATAATTTAATATAATTTCCAAATCATCGTCTGTTTCAGAATCAAATACAATTAGCTGAACATTTTTCTTTAACAGTTTAACAATTTCACTTTTTATATCATTCTCTCCGGAACGAATTGTATTTATAGTTATTAAACTCGATTTTCTTTTTGTTTGATAAGACAAAAGAGATAAAATATTTGACTCTTTCACAGGACTTTTTGGATCTTCTGAAATTTCTGTTTGGTCAATTGGTTTTCCATATAAAAAGTGTCTTCCCTCGACAGTAGTTCTTCCCATTTGCGGAAAAGCCGGTGCTATAACAGCAAAATCAAAATCAAAAACATCCATGATTGCATCAATTTCAATTCCTAAGTTCCCTCTAAGTGTAGAATCTATTTTTTTATAAATCTGAGTATATCCTATATTTTTTAATTTTTGAGATGTTTCCTTTACTTTTTGATACGCTTCAAATGGTGAAATAGCACGGCTGTCGGTATCAATAACAATTATATCAGTATCTTTTGAATCTTCATATAAGTTATCAATATCAAATATAACAGAGGTCTTTAAACCTTTTTTCGCAAATTGAACACCTGTATCAGAAGCACCAGTAAGATCATCTGCGATAATTGCTATTTTATCCATAATTTTACCACTCCCTGTTGGAATTTTTACATTTACACCCATTTTATGTAACCTCTCAAGTTAAAGAAACTTGAGAGGTTACATAACTAATTGCATAATAAACTAGACCGTTTTATTGTTTAATATACCAACTCGTTTTGCCCACCAAGAAGTTACAATAGGTACCAAAATTGCCGTTACTACTACAGAAGAGGCTACTATAGCTGTAGCAGCAGGAGCTACGGGTGCATAAACGGAATTAGCTGCTGCTACTATAGCTGGTACTGCCGCAGCATTCCCAGCAGTTGATGCTGCAGCTAAACCTGCTATTCCATTGCCTCCTGTTAAAACATCGGCAGCAAATAATGCTATTCCAGTAACGATAACTACTGCTATGCCTACTAAAATACCAACCAATCCGGCTTTCCAAACATTTAATAAATTTAGTCCAGCTCCAAGTGCAAAAGCAAAAAATGGTATTAATACAGGTACTGCTCTTCCTAAAAATTCTCGAAGGTCTTTATCTAAATTTCCTAAAATCATACCTATTATAAGGGGCAAAATTGCTCCTACTAGCATTTGCCAAGGAAAAGCCGACAGACCTACAACTCCTAGTGTTACCATCGTAAAGAATGGACCAGATTCCAAACTCATGATAGAATAAGCAGCTACATCTTCTTTTTTACCAAACTGTCCCATTAAAGCCATGTATAAACCACCGTTTGTATCATTCATAGAAGCTACAATTGCAAGTACAGAAAGGCCCGCAAATAGTCCTGAATCAATCATCCCTTCTTTCAGGAATCTGGCAGCTATAAAGCCAACAAGAGCAGCTATCGTTATTTTTGTTATCCATAGGGCTCCGCCTTTTTTGAGTATATAAGGGGTAGATTTAAAATCAATTGTAGCACCCATGCATACATAAAAAACTGCTAAAATAGGCAAAGCACCAGTTAATAAAGCACCTATAAACGATCCAAATGTTTTTGCAGCATTTGGGAAAAGAGTATTAATAATTGCACCTAAAAAGAGAGGGATGATCATCATACCTCCGGGAACACGTTCCATAGATGCTTTGATCTTCATTTAAACTCCTCCTTCTCAAATATCTAATTTCACTAAAGAAATAAAGCAAATCTTATGCCAACCTAAAAACGCATTATTTTCAATATTATTTCTCTATCATTTTTTATTTTGCAACACTTATATAAAGTAAAATAAGCATATTGATGCATATTGCAACAATATGCTTATTTTCTTTTTAATTTTCTCCACAAAGTGCTCCTATTTATACCAAGTATCTTAGCAGCTTTAGTTAAATTTCCATTACATTTACTAACTATGTTATCTATATAAATAGTCTCAATTTCTTTTAAACTCATAAACGATGATAGTAGCTCAACGTGTTTGTGCGCTCTATTGTATTCTGTTTCTTCAATTTTTACATCTTTCAATTCAATTATATTCCCTGTACTTAAAATTACAGCTCTTTCAATTATTCCTTTTAATTCTCGTACATTACCCTTATAATAATACTCATTTAAATATTCAATAGCCATGTCATATATATCTTCTATGTTCTTACCGTATTTCTGAGAATATTTTTTGGCAAAATATCTTGCAAGTAAAGCTATATCTTCTCGCCGTTGATTTAGATCAGGGATAGTCAAGGTTAGTATATTTATTCTATAATACAAATCTTCTCTAAATTTACCTTCATCAACCATTTTCTTAATGTTTTTGTTTGTTGCAGAAATTATCCTAACATTAACAGGTATTACTTTATCGTCGCCAATCCTCATCACTTCTCCTTCTTCTATTACTCTTAAAAGCCTTGCTTGATACTCAAGGGGAATTTCACCAATTTCATCGAGAAAAATAGTTCCCCCGTGAGCCAACTCAAACAATCCAGGTTTACCATTTTTACGAGCCCCAGTAAAAGCTCCTTCCGCATATCCGAATAATTCACTCTCGAGTAGATTTGGAGGTATAGCCGCACAATTTATTGCTACAAACGGACCACTTGCTCTATTACTCGCATTATGGATACTTTGAGCAAAAAGTTCTTTACCTACTCCCGATTTACCAAGAATTAGCACAGGAGAATCAACAAGCGCATATTTTTTTGCTCTCCTAATACATTCTTCCATTTGAGTACTTTTATATAAGATATCTTTGAAGGTATATTTTGCTATAAAACCTTTTTTTGTCAATTCATATCTTATCTTTTTTTCTAATTCCTGAATTTGTGTTACATCTTGAAATGTTGCTACAACACCTTCTACTTTATTGTCTACGATTATTGGTACTCTATTTGTAACTATTTTTTGATTTTTTATATCTTGCAACTCACCTATTTCAGCATAACCACTTTTTAAGACTTCCAACATTCTGGTATTTGGTATAATTTCCTCTACCCTTTTCCCTAATACATCTTTAGCTGCTAAATTAAATATTTTTTCAGCCATTGTATTAAATGTTGTTATATACCCTTCTTTATCAATTGAGATAATTCCATCATGTACAAAGTCCATTATTATCCTTATTTTTTCACTTTTCATTTTTTCTAACTTCGATACTTCCAAAATTCTTTGTGTTTCTTGAATAGCATCTATTATTGCTTCCTTCCCTGATGTTATAAAATAGCTTTTATACCCATATTTTTTTGCGCTTTTATGTCCTATAGCATCTCCTACAATAACAGTAGCCCCTTTTTTAATTAATTCCAATACTAATTCTGGAGCTCTTTTTTCCGAATCAAAAACCACTTTTTCAATATTAAGCTTTAATAACTCTGCAATCGTTTCACTTCTATCAACAATATTTTCATAACCAGCTATACCAATCTTACCTTTGTAATCTATTAAATCTTTGAATGCCCTCAGTATATCAAATGAGCTAATTTTAATTTCAACAACAGGAATATTTACTGCTTCTTTTATCATTTTATATGTACCACCACGAGATATAATAATTTGGGCCCCATTCTTGACACATTCTTTTGCAACCTCTACACCTTCACTTAAATCTCCCATTAGTATGTCAACATTAGTAAATTTATTCTCATTAACAACTTTTTTTGCTACTTCAGCTAAATCTTCAAAAGGTGCAATTAAAACTATATCTTTCATAAAGATCCTCCTTTTATAATTTTAGAAAATTCTCAAAAAAATTATTTTTTGTTATTCTTTATTGCTTGTAGTTAATTATAAATCCTATATAGTAATAATACAAGCATAAGTCATATAAAAAGTATCTTCTAAAGTTTCTTAATCGAGTAGGAGCTGAATAATTATTTTATTCAGCGTCCTCTCACACCACCGTACGTACCGTTCGGTATACGGCGGTTCATTAGGAATTGTGTACAATTAGATATCTTTGGGATAAACTCTTATAACC
>Ga0207429_10113_pt1 | contig 15072 bp, 24 predicted proteins | sample YelNats1bottle13_FD_187545 | JGI IMG/M metagenome (GOLD analysis project Ga0207429, IMG submission 187545) | Hot spring thermophilic microbial communities from Obsidian Pool, Yellowstone National Park, USA - site 1 bottle 13 (SPAdes) (version 2) | ecosystem: Environmental > Aquatic > Thermal... | reverse complement strand
TTGTACTGTTAATTTGAAGAACAATTTTAACGTCATCCTTTGTAATTTCAACAGTTTGAGTGTCACCAAACCATTTAACCTCAGCTCCCATGCTCTGAAATACGCCTCTTGCAGGCACCATCATATAAGTATTATTTTGGTAAGTATACAAAAATCCCTTATAATATGAATCAGCAAAGGAAGGGGAGGAAAGAGCAAAATAAAGGAGTAAAAAACCTAAAAAAGCCGCTGATAATGCTCTTTTCATCGTTTTATTACCTCCGCTTCCTTTTCTTTGGTTTTTCTAATTATATTTTCGGTCAGCTGCTTCTTTTTGTAAAGTCTTTAATACCCAATCAGAAACAGACTTCCTTTAGCTTCATACTCCTTTATAATAACTGCCTGCTCCGGCGTAACAATTAAAGTCACAGCTGCAGGAATTAAAGACTCCTTATCATACTGATTGTTCTTATCGGCCTTTCTGACGTCTTCTCCTGATTTATTTACAACGTCATATATTTGAACCTTTTCAGCTACTATTTTAGAAGCACCATCTTTAGCTTCATCTTTTGGCACCCATCCTATATCTACAACATCACCCGGCTTGATTTTTCCTGCAAGAGATGATGTCAAATTCACACCGATTGTTACTCTTCTCATATCCTCCTTCAAGACAGGTACTTCTTCATGTGAAACCATGCTTTTCATCACATATGACCCTGCAGAAATATCTACTTTTGCGTAGCCGATAGCTTTCTCATTTGCTAAATACATCTCTTTTACATATGCTGATTGAGGTATTTCTTTTATCCCGAGCTTTGTATCTATTTTTTCTCCTGCTTTAATATCAGAAACTGCAATAATTACCTGTATCTTTTTATCACTTTCTGCCATGCTTTTGAAGTATTGATATTGAAAGAATGATAATCCTCCTGCGAGGATTAAACTTAATACTATAAGTATAGCTTTTTTCTTTACAAGCATCTGTCATTCCTCCTGTAAATTATAGAAATTATCAACGTCACGGTGTATAACAATGTTAACATATTTTCCAAACAAACCTGTTAAGGCTGGCCTTTTAGCTTTAAAGCTTACAACAACATGAATAGATGTGTTTTTTATAAACGTTCCTCTTGGGCAGAATGTCGGGTAGCTGCCGGGGTTGTAGACTATGAACTCATCAACATGCACCGTCCCTGCTGCAACACTTCCCGGCAGTGGATTCATATTCTCATCAAGCTTCATGTTTTTCCTGAGGTACTCATAAAAAGTATCCCTTGCAGCATTAGGGTCAAGGACATATTCTCCATAGGCTATATCAACTGGATTTGTGCTTTTTAGTGCTGCTAGAGCTGCTGCAACAACAGCATCATCAGCACTGTTTTTAATAGTATACAAGAATCTGCTTTCTATCAAAAACATGCTGAATGTCATAAAAGGAATTAGAAAAAGCAGTGCAATAAATATAGAGCTTATGCCTTTTCTATCTTTCATATTTCTTGCTGACAGACGAAATAGGCCCATAAACCATCTGAATATTCTCATCAACTCTTTTTATACCTCCAAGCGTAATAGTGTACCTCCTCATTACAGTATCCATAACTATCCTTATTTTTACTTCCTCCCCGTAAGGAACAGGGTAGGGGGTATAGTCTATATGCACCTTACTAAGGTCTATCCCTTTTGACTGGAGAAAAGCCTCAAGATTGTAAAGCCCATCAGAAGTCAGTCCTCCTTCAATCTCCATCCTTAAAACTGCTTGCCTTGCTGCTTGGCGCAGAGTATCGTACCTCACTAAATCTGTAAGCATATTAACTGTGTTGGCAATCGGTAGGATAAGAAAAGGAAGCACAAGAACAAAAGCAATTATTTCCGCAGTCCCTTTTCTCCAGAAGTTTTTCATAAGTAGGGCAGGAAGGCTTTTCAGCCTTCCTGCCTTCACCTCCTTACTGGCCATTTAATACCTGCTCCATCTGAGAGTTGAGGTTTGAAATCCCTCTGCTTGTAGTCTGTCCGGTATTTTTAATAGGATTTGCTACAACAAGAATTACGAATAGGATTATCAAAGCCACAGCAACAATTTCACTAAATCCTTTTGAATTTCCTAAAACCTTTCTAATTGATTCTTTAATTTTTCTAAACATCAGATCTACCTCCTTAAAAAATTAATCTTAGTCCGCCTTGAATGTTTGTGAAGTAGGAGTAAATATAAAGCGTCACAATAGAAGCCATTAAAAAGAAAACAGCTGCAAGGACTTTGTACTCCATAGATTTATCTTGTCTGGCTATTTTGGATGCTGCCGTGTTGAAAAGTGAAGTAGAAAGCGTAGATAAAATTTCTAAAGTTCTTCCTGTTCTTTCTCCTTGAAGAAGCGCCATTGCTAATACATTTGCCTCAGGCAAATTCGCTTCATTTACAAACCTTTTTAAAGCCACCTCCTTGTCTCTGGTCATGATGTACTCTGCAGCAAGCTTCGTTAATGCATTTCTCACCTCCTTTGCTTGAGCTGACTGAGCTGTAATTAAAAATATATCTTCAAGCGGCACATCGGCCGTTGCTCCCAGCTCAAATAAGTCTACTATTTCAGGCATTTCTCTTCTGAACTTTTCCTGCCTATCTTTTTTTACAGAAGAAATATATATGTCAAGGCCAAAAAATCCGAGCATAATCAGTAAAGCAGCCTGAATTCCGCTCATTCCTGTCAAATAAGCGTAAGCAATTGAAAATAAAAAAAGCCCTGCACGAGCAAGAATGTATGTCTCAGCAGTAAGGCCTAAGGGATTTCCTGACGCTTTAAGCGTATCGTTTATTCTCTGTAGTACATCTTTTTTTACTGTTTTACCCACAATTTTTGAAATCTCATCAGCAGGTCTTATGCTGTAAATTCTTTTTTTAAGCGAGTAAATCTCATACTCTTTTATCAAGCTGTATATTAAAAAAGTCAGTACTGGTGTAAGAAACACACTGTAAATAATCTTAATCCCTCCCTACGAAGAAGAATTAATGTTTTTAATCATGTAAAGCCCGAATATAATTGACACAGCATTTGAAATGGCTATAGCCTGACCTGTTATGGTGTTTTTCACAATGTACACAATGTCCGGGTCGGCAGAAATGTTTATCATCAAAAGAAGATTTATCACTATCATCACAAGTATAACCATGCTTCCTACAGAAGCATTTGCTGATTTAATAGACTTAAGTGAAAAAAGTTTTTCACCCTGTTCTCTTAACTTTGTGAGCGCCTTATTAAAATTTCCCCCATATTTTGCATTCATTTTGGCAAAATTTATAAACTTCCTAAACTCTCTGTTTCCTGCTTCAGCAGCCATATTTTCAAGACATTCATCAATGCTCATTTGAGTCTTTTCGTACATAAACACGTTTCTTTTAATGATTGACCGCAAAGGTTCAGATACATAAGGTGCTGTCGATTTTAAGGCATTGATAATATTTCCTTCAATGTTGTAAAAGCCTATAAATGTTGTCAAAAAAGATAAATACGCTTCTTTAATTTTCTTAGCATTTACAGACGACATAAGCATCATAGCAGCATAGGGGACATACACAATTGAAGAAGCATAAAACAAAGCTGCAAAACCTAATTTTCGGAAAAGATAAATACCTACTGCAAAAAGCAGTAGACTGACAATCATCATATTTTTTGCATCAAGAAAAGGTAATTTACTTTTAACACCTGACCTTGCTAAAAGCACATCTATGGTTTTTAAAAGTTTAGACCCTTTTTCTGATAAAATTCCTGTCTTTTTAAACTGCCACTTGGATAAGCGCTTTTTAAACTTTAGGCGCTCAATACTCAATGCAGCAGCATATATAACTAAAGCCAGAAGAGCAGACTCTAAAAAAGTTAAATAAATCAATTAACACCTCCTCCCCTCAAATCCAGTATCTCCTTTACCTTGTAGTCCTCCATAAAAACAATCAAATCCAATGAGGCAAAGAGCATTTCCCTTAAATCATCCACTGGCACATCAGTGCCTGAGCGCTTCATGAGGAGAATCAACCTGTTTACGACTTCTTCTGCAGAATTTGCATGGACTGTTGCCATACTCCCTCGATGGCCCGTATATACCGCATTGAAAAAGTCCATCGCTTCTTTGTCCTTTATCTCACCAATGAAAATCCTGTCCATGCTCATAAGAAGTCCTATTTTTGTGAGCTCAAACAAAGTATAGTCTTTTACTTCAGGATTGTCAGAAATTCTTACAAGCTTACAGACAATATCAGGATGTTTCGGTTTAATTTCAAACGTCTCCTGAATCAAAAGGCCTCTTTCCTCATACGGGACTACATCAATCAAAGCTCCTAAAAGAGTCGTTTTTCCACTCCCACCCTTACCTGCTATGACAATGGTTTTTCTGTCCAGTACAGCTTTTTTAAAAAATTCTTTCTGCTCCTCCGAAAGCATTCCTTTTGCAACAAGCTCCTCCAGTGTAAAGCTTGTGGTGGGCTTTCTGATTGAAATAGAAGGGGAGAGGACATTAATTGGCTTTAGTGATATGACAATTCTTAGGTTCCTTTTTCTGTCAGTGAGCACAGCTTCAGCATTGGAGTTCTCATCCAGCTTTCCTCCGCACATTGCAGCTATTCTGTAGCAGTATCTCGTCAGCTTTTCTTCACTTCCAAAATCCACTGGCACTCGAAATTTCTTCCCAAACTTTTTGATGTAGACGACGTTGAAGGAATTTACAAGTACATCCGATACTTCTGGGTCTTCAATGTAAGGCTGTAATGGCCCATAACCAAAAAGTACATCAAACACTTTTTGTGTAAATTCCTCAACACTGCCTTTGTACAGCTTTTTATCAATCACCAGCTCTTTTATTTTGTTTTCTAGTAGTATCCGTGGCTGTATCCCACTTTCCACTCCTGCAACAAGATCTGGATGCTCTTCAACGATTTTAGTAACAATCTCATCAACAGCCGTATTTACGGTAGAGTTTATCTCTTTTATAGACTGATAATTAACTTCTTCCGGAACAAAAGGATTAATTAACGCCAAAGCTTTTCGCCTCCTCAGCTCTTGTAATGCCAATTACTTTCTCTGTGTCTTTTCTAAGCAAAGACTCGGCTATCTTGCTGACATCTCTGAGTATATTTTTCTGGCCGTACCTCACACTGAAGGCTTCAATTTCAAGAATTTGAGAAGCGGTAGAAGTGTCTACTTCTTCTTTGCTGACAGCGTTTAATATTGCCTTAAATTTTTCTTTTTCAACACCCCATCTATTTGAGACAAAATCAATCATTTGTGCTGTATCTTCAATGCTCCAGATAGTAGGTACTGTAACGGCAAAAATAACATCGCTGTTTTTTAGCGCAGTATAGGTAGAAGAGAAAAATATCCCACCGTTTGTATCAACAACAACATGCTCAAATCCATTTTTCAGCACTTCAAGCACGGCAGAGAAGTGCTTTTCCTCAAACTTTGCAAAAACATTTATCCCAAAGCCAGCTAGAATCCATATTCCATGTTTTTTCTGTAAATGCTCATTAACTGCGTCTGCCGTATTATTCCCATTTTCCACAGCTTCGTATATATTAGATTTATCGCTAAGTTCAATCCCAAAATGCCTATGAATGTGCGGTGTAACTTCCTTAAAATCAGCTAAAACTATGTTTTTTTTGTACTTTTTTAAAGCTAAAGCAAATGCAGAAGCTAGTGTTGTTTTTCCTGTACTTCCTCCTGCACTCCAGAAAGATATTACCAATCTTACCACCTCCAAATTTGTACTCTGTTCTACTTCTTTTTCTTATGAAGAGTCATCAAATAAAGTCTCTTCATCCATTTCTAAAAGCTCTTTATTTGAGAAAAACTCTTTTCTGCTGTGTTCAAGAAGTCTTCTTTCAAGCTCTTCTACGTCATAAGTTCTCTGGGTATAGCTGTTGAAGTAGTTCCTAGGTGGAGTGAACTCTTTCTTCAATTTTTGTTCCTGCTCAAAAGGCTGTGTGTCCCAGTTCTCTCGAAGAGCAGAGACGATGAAGCCCTCTGGATTGTCAATTTTGCTTCTTGATATAGCTTTCTCTAAATAAGCTACAGCATTTGTTACTTTTTCAACGGGATACTCTTCTAAAAGAGCAGCAAAAAAGGAGAGTTTATCTCTCCCTGTGATTTTTTTGTACTGTTCATTTATTTCAGCAACAACCCCAGCCGAAGGCTGGGAATTTGTTCCGCTTTGCGGGTTGTTGTTTATATATTCTTCTGTTTTATATTTTTCTGTTTTATTATTATTCTGTTTCGTCTGAAATTTTTTCAGTGGGGGCTCTGTTATTTTTTCAGAGGGGCACTGAAATTTTTGCAGAGGGGGTCTGAAATTTTTTCAGTTTCCTCCTCTTGAATTTCTTCTTCAACAGCATCCTCAAATGGGTTTGTCTCTTGCTCTTTCACTTCAAGAATTGATATAATTTTCTCAAAAAGGCCTGTGAAGTCATAATAGTTTGCTATTTGTCCGCCACGTTCATTAGTACGGCTGATGACGCGAAGATAGCCTTTTTCAATGAGAGAGTTTTTGTAATTGTGCAGAGTGCGCTCGGAAACTCCAGTGTACTCTGCCATTTTTCTTAATGAGGGTCTTGGCAGTTCCGTTGTCCATTTAAACCTAAGTATCTGAGCTATAAACCAGCATTCGCCTACTGACAATCTTAGTTCTTTTTGAAGAGAAAAAACAGCATCTGGGATGCTGGCAATTCCACTTCTGACGATAACCTCACCAAATCTGGCAGTAAAATTAGAGGAAAGCATAACATTAACCTCCTTATGACTGAAAAATTCCTGATAGGTTCCCGAAGGGGTTCTATCAGGAATTTTTCAGGGAATGTCCCATTAAATAAGATACATGTTCAATTTTTTAGTGTATTTCTCGATAATATAGTTATAAAACTAAAGTAGGGGTGTTCATAGTGAAAAAATTACGCAATAAATTTAAAGAAGTACAAAAAATATACCAAGAAGCCAAACTTACATACTCAGAGGTTATTTTTTTCCCTGAGAAAATTTATAAAAGATTTTATGTAACATACTACATTTCTGTGGCTTTATTTACATTTTCTTCCATTCAAATCGTAAATGCTTGTTCTGCCAATAAAAAATTTGGAATCCAAGAAATATTGTTTTTAATCTTAACAATTTTAACCATACTTTATTTAGTAGGAGCTTCTTATATAGAAAAAATTATAAAAAGCTTTAGTAAAGTTCAAATACGTAAGAACATAGACTTGTATATCACAAACTTATCAGTCAGAACAAAAAAACATAGATTATTAAGAATAATTGAGGAAAGTACTGTAAATAAAGAATTTTTTCAATTACGATTAAACAATTCTGTGTTAACTAGTCTTGCAAATGGATTGTTACAGGTAATAAGTTTCTTAATTGGTTTTTTTGCCAACATAATTTACGAGTTATTTAAGAAAGGTGCAAATTGGGATAGTATCTGGCATGCCGTGTATATTTTAGTTTCGTTTTATTTTATTTTATTGGTGGTTGTGCATCTTTTGCTAGATATGTTTAAATCTAAAAATTTATATTATATTGAAATGTATGATTACCAAATCAGATATGCTAAATCAAAATATTCAAAAATTACAAGATAGGCTGTGGTCTTATCTAAATGTAAGTATAACCAAAATTATAGAATAAACCATTAAGCCTAAAATAGATAATAGTTGAAACTTTCGCATTTCTAATAAAATGGTTGTATATATCAATAGCATAATTATGACTATCCAAGTTGGATGCGTTATAAAGAAGTAATACATAATTACCGAAATTACGATAGAATAAAGAAAAGAAGCTACATCTGATATAGAATTGTCAGAAAATGATCCTAAAATAAAAAATGTTGCTTGAAACATTAAAAATGAAATAAATGCAGGTAATATTTGTACATTTTTTGCTCCCTGAGAAGCTATTTCTTTTATAAATATATAGGCTAATATGTTTAACAATAAAAAGAAGGTAATAAAAAATCCTATTATTATTTTTGCTTCAAGAGAGATATGCTTTGTTTTTTCTGTGGATTTAAATTTTTTCATTAAAATCACGCCTTTCCGTATTTATATAGCTTTCTATAATATTTGCTTACATTTACATCCGTCAGTCATCTATGGTTTTTTTGAAACTGAGTAAAATAACAAAGCTTATTATTAGTCCCAAAACTATGCCAAAGAAAATACCGGCTGCTAGGCCGGCGGTGTAAAGGGTATTCAAGTTTTCATCTCCTTTCATAAAAAAATCCTCAATAAAATAGAAAAAACTGGGCTTATTAAACACCCAGTTTTTTGCTTAACTCTTTTATGCGGTTGTCGTGATATAATGTTTTAACTGTTAAGTTATTTACATCCAACTGAAGCATGTCGATTTTTTCGTCTAGCTTATCAATCTTTTCATGGAGGAGCTGTCTGTCATCGAATAAAGCCCTTACTTTGTCGGTAATTTCGGTATCTATTTTTATTCCTAATTTTTTCACTTCTTCTTCTATATCTTCTATCTTTTCTTCTATTCCCGTTATTTTACCTTCTACTCCTGATATCTTTTTTTCTACTCCTGTTATTCTTTCCTCTATGGTGTTAAATCTTTTGGCAAATTCATCAAATTTATTGCTGAACTCAGTATAAACTTTTTCTAACAAATGAAGGATTTTATCCTCATTCATAAGAAAGCCTCCAGTTTCTTTAGTTATAAATCTTGATAACATTTTTTGCACACATCTTATTCTTTTTATGTCCTTACTTTCATTCTATGATATTTCTAAAGTTAATTCAAGGTTTAATTTAATCCTTTCTACATGACAAATTTCTAACATTCTAAGTTTTTCAATATATGACGAAATTATATATATGATGAAAAGTACACAAGTTGGAGGTGTTTAAATTGTCACATATTAAATTCAAAAACTTGGAGTTTTTTGATAAAAACATCTGGTCATGGTTTATAAATTCAATATTTAATTACAATGAATACATTAACAAGAACAAAGAAAAGATAGAAGAAAAAATTCGCACTTATAGATTTCAGAAAAAAACATTGAAAGATATCATCATAGAAAGTAAAGTAAAAAAAGAAGTGGTAGAAAATAGTATGAAAATTTTAACATCCGTTAGCACTGCTTTTTATGTATTACTGCTTCAGTCAGTTTTAACAATATACATCCTTTACATAAACAGTATCAATAATTATGCAGTGACTTTTGTTTCCAGTATTTTGAATACTTTCCCCAAATTACAACAAAACATGGATTATAAAAAATACAGTGGATTTCTTGAAGCAGTTAAAAATAGTTTTAGCACATTCAATGATGGCATATATAAATTAGTCATGATTTTAATGATATGTTTCCTTGGATTGATACTTATATCACTCTTTTTTATATACATTGAGGCCAAACGAAAAAGCTATTTAATTGAGATGTATAGTTATCAAATAGAATATGCGAAGAAATATCTACGTTAAATTTATTGTTTATTCTCATAACTACTTATTCCAAATTTAATAACTTTTATATTTACATTGTAAAGCAATGAAAACACTCCATAATCAATTTCTATAAATACTTCTTCACCTTTTGTTTTTCTTTCAAATGTTCCTGTGATAAAACGGTAGGATGTAATGCCTTTGTAACTTACTGCTTGATCTATTTCATGTTCTATTTTTTTATATGTTGTGTAACTTAAATAGCCGTCTCTTTCAACATCTTTGATATATTTTTCTGCAACGCTTTCAATTTTACTTCTTATGATATGTTCCTTATGTAAACTGTTTATGTTATAACTTATAGGCAAAATTATAACAAAAATAAAAATTATTAAGCTTATAATGCCTATTAATCTCATTTTTAGCTTCTTCCTTTCAGACAAAAATAAATTGGTTCAAACTAAAATTTTCATTGTCGAGTAGATATTCTAAACTGCTTTAATACATTTTTATGTACATACGTCGACTTGGGCAGGTCTGCAGGTCTTTTTCCGGCATTTTCGTTGAAGATAAGTCGTTCCTTTTCTTTGTTATAGTTATAGTGAAGAATACATAATTTTATAAGAACGTCATTGCTGAGTCTGCCTTTTCTTGAAAGCGCTGCTGTAGCTTCTCGATGGTCTTTTAGTACTAATTCATAATCTTCGTCGTACTGCTCTCTTTTCTGCTTCTTATACTCATTTCTCCACTGTTTAGCTTTTTCTTGATTTTCTTTTTTGCGACGTTCTTTTTCTTGATGATATTCCGGAAATTGCTTCAGCATTTTTGTAACAGCTGGCTGTGAAACGCCTAGTTCTTTAGCTATTTCTACTAACTTAAATCCTTCAAGATATAGTTCAAGGGCTTTAGCTTTTTTATCCACACTACCACTCCCTAGGTTATATTTTTTGTTCCGTATTTTGGGCATACTACGGCTATATATTAGGTTTTTATCATCAATTTCCAGCCTTCCTCGGCTTTTTCTATTCTAATTTGTGCTACTTTCATGAGAGCTTCTGCTACTTTGAGGAGTAGGTCTTTATTCTTCATTGGTTTGAATTCCAACCACATTTCTTTTTTCCTCCTCGAGAAATTTTTTTACTTTTGGATAGAGAAGTTGGACGAGTGGTTTATAGAATTCTTCTTCATCTACTTCTTCATAGCCGATTATTTCTTCCTTGTCTGGTGTGAACTCTCCTGCCATGAGCTTTTCTCTTGATATGGTGGTTTTTACGATTGCCACTTTCATATAATCACTTCCTTTTATTAAACTTTCAATTACCAAAACTTTGTTTTATAATAATTGAGGTAATAATCCATATCTTGGACTAAAGTGATTTGTTTTTTGCTCGCAAAGTGTGATTAATATCTCCAAAAAAAATTTTTTCTACAGGAACATTAAAAAATTCTGCAATTTTTTTAGCTCTATTTAAAGATGGTACTCTTTGACCTGTTTCGTACATTGCGATAGAACTTTTACTTATTCCTAATAATTTGGATAACTGCTCTTGTGTTAATCTTCTGCTTTTTCTTAATTCAGCTAAAGAAAACATTGTTGGTTCCTCCGCTTACAATATGTGATATATTCTAATTTTATTTTATCACATTTTGTGAGTTTGTCAACAGTTTTTAAAAATATTTTTCACTTTTTGTGATAAATATTGTACAAATTCACTACTTGTGATATTTTAAAAACAACACGAATAATAACGATTAGGAAGTGATTCAATGTTAAAAGATAGATTAAAAACACTTAGAAATGAAAAAAACTTGACGCAACGTGAGCTTGCTAGGTTACTAAATCTTTCACCCAGTACTATAGCTATGTATGAAACTGGGCAACGTTTTCCTGACCCAGAAACTCTCAAGAAGATAGCGGATTTTTTTAATGTTTCCATTGATTATCTTCTTGGTAGAACAGATATTCGCTCTCCGGTTGACGAAATCACTGAGGCTGTTTCTGATGACCCAGAGCTGTTTGAGTTTTGGAATACATTGAAAGAAAGGGAGGATTTAAAGCTTTTATTTAAGCAGACCAAGAAGCTTTCTCCCAAGGACATTAAACAAATAATTCGAATAATAAAGGCTATAGAAGATGAAGAAGATAAAGAGGAATAAAGGTGGAAAGAACATGAAAAAAGTTAAGTGTAAGCAATGTGATGGATATTATGTTTTAAAGTCAGGGAAATTTGGTAAATTTGTGGGTTGTTCGAATTTCCCTGATTGCAAATCAACATTAAAGATTTATGAATGGGCATTTGAATATATAAAAGAATTTGGTATTAATCTTTATAGTTGGGATAGAATTTGTTGGAAGTGTGGAAAAACTACAAAAATTTACTCCTATTTTTTAAATTACGATTTAGAAGAATTAGATGAATACTTTTCATGGTTAGATCCTATTGGATTAGGTGATATAGAAATTCTCGATAAATTTCTATCTACTAAATACCGCACTATACGGAAAATATTTAGTAAAACAGTAAGTATGAGTTATTTTGCAAATACATGCGAACATTGTGGAGCTTTACAAGTAGGTTTTTTATTGTTGAAGATCCTCATGAAATTATGTCAGATTTATTTAATCATAATATGGATAGATATTTTATTGAGAATATACCATACGAAAAAGTAAAAATCCCATTAGAAGAAATAAAAAAATTTTTTACACATTGGTAAACTGCTACAAAACATTCTTGTTGTAAAGAAGATAAGGGGGAATGATTCAATTGAGCAGTATCAATTTACTTAACACTTCTCTCATGAAAGCTTTAATGGATGAAACAATCCCATTTCATGATGTTATGAATGCATTTGGTATACGAACTCATATAGTGTTTAATTTACCCTCAACAGTGCTGGGGTTTACATATGTAAGCAGAAGGGGAAATTATTATTTACTGCTCAACGGAAATGTAAACTACAGGATGCAAGTTAAAACTTTCCTTCATGAGATACAGCATATATTGAATGACATGCCGCGCTGTGGATACATTATAGGGCTTAACATGGAGCGTTTAGAGTTGGAAGATGAGGCAGATAAAGTGTCAGAGGAAATATTAAAATACCTTACAAAAGCTAAATAAGGTTGAGGAGGGGAAGTTTATTTATGTACATATATTACTTAGATGAATCAGGTGATGAGAAAAGTAATGTCTATATTTTTTCTGCATTAGGGATACCGGCAGAAAACTGGAACAATGTGTTTAAAGTTATAAAGAGATTTAGGATATATCTAAAAAATAGGTATGGCATAAGAATAGCTAAAGAACTACATGCTACCGAATTCATTGCTGGACGTGGTAAACTAGGAAGTAAAATTGTTACGAAGAGGCAAAGGGCTTTTATATTTAGACGTTATATTAAACTATTAGCAGCATTAAGCAAATACAATGTTGAATGCATCAACGTAAGTGTTAGAAATTATGAAGAAGCTTTAGACAGAATAATAAATAGAATAAATCGATCTCTTGAAGCAAAGAACGACTATGGAATACTTGTGTTTGATAGGGGAGATGAAACAAGAATAAAAAAAGTGCTACGGAAAATGAGAGTTTTTAATCCAATACCAAGTAAGTATGGTGAATGGGAACCAAACGTAAGAACCAAGAACATAACTATTGACAGAATTATTGCTGATCCTTTCTTCAGAGACTCACAGGATGACTATCTTATTCAGACAGTTGATTTTATAGCATATGCATTACTAAGATATGATTATCCAACAGGGAAAATAAAAAAATATGGCTTAGAAAATTTGTTCACAGAATTAAAACCAATACTAAACTTACATGCCCATCCTGCAGACCCGTACGGAGTTGTGAGAAAATAAGACAAAAATAAAAGCAAGACCGATTTCCCGGCGACTAATACCGGATCGACCCTGCAATTATAGTATATCATGATGAAAAAAGATTGTCAATGTCAAAATATGCAAACAAAGATGTTATTAATTAATTGTTGAAATAAAAATAAATATTTAAGGGGAGGGAATTTCTCATGTCTGACACAGAGTTAAGAGCTGCTGCATATGCAAGATACTCCAGTGATAATCAAAGAGAGGAAAGTATTGAGGCTCAGCTGAGAGCTATAAAAGAATATTGCGAAAAAAATAATATCCAGCTAATAAAGATATACACCGATGAAGCAAAAAGCGCTACAACTGATGATAGACCGGCATTTCTGCAGATGATAAAAGACAGCTCACTGGGTCTTTTTAATGCTGTTATTGTTCATAAATTGGACAGGTTCGCCCGCAACAGATATGACAGTGCCTTTTACAGAAGACAGTTGAAAAAGAATGGTGTAAGATTAATATCGGTATTAGAACAGCTTGACGATAGTCCCGAGTCTATAATTCTTGAGTCGGTACTTGAAGGAATGGCTGAGTACTACTCCAAAAACCTTGCGAGGGAGGTTATGAAAGGATTGAAAGAAAATGCTTTTCAGGCTAAGTTCAATGGAGGCATACCACCTCTTGGATACGACATTATAGACGGAAAATATGTAATAAATGAAAAAGAAGCTGAAGCAGTAAGGCTGATTTTTGAATTATATGCACAGGGGTATGGATATAGGCAGATAATTGATGAATTAAACTTAAGAGGTTACAGAACTAAGAAGGGGAATCCGTTCAGCAAAAACAGCATTCATGAAATTTTAAAAAATGAAAAATATACTGGCAAATATATATTCAACAAAGGCACAAAGAAAAATCATAGAATAGTAAAAGAAGACGTAATCGTTATAGAGAATGCTATACCTGCAATCATTGATGAAGACTTATTTAAAAAAGTGCAGGAGAAAATGGAAGAAAGAAAAATAACAAGAGGGGCTAATTCTGCAAAAAGGGTTTATCTTTTGTCAGGTCTTGTTTACTGCGGAATATGCGGTTCTAAAATGGTAGGGTGTTTAAGCAGAGGGAAATATGTAACTTATAGATGCAGCAGGAAAGACAGAACTAAGCAGTGCACAAATAGAGATATAAATAAAGAAAAACTAGAAGCTTTTGTTATAGATGAGCTGAACAAGAGAGTGCTTGACCCAAAAGTAGCGCCGGTATTGGCTAGACTGTTAAACGAGGAGAATCAGAAGCTAAATAAAGAGAGAGCAGAAGAAATTACTTTTTTAAAAAAGCGCTATAAGGAGGTTGAAGAACAAATGAAAAACATAGTAGAAGCAATAGCTCAGGGTATGTTCCAGCCGATTATGAAGGAAAAAATGAACGAATTAGAAGCAATGAGAAATGAGCTTGCTTACAGAATTAAAGAACTGGAAAATAAAAAAGAGACAGACTTTATTACACCAGAGATGATTTTAAAAATCTTTGAGAAGGATAGGGAAATAATTAATTCATCGAAGGATCCTCGTGAAATTAAAGAAGTGCTTAAAAACTACATAAAAAAAATAATCGTCACCCCAGATGAAATAAAGTGTGAATTTTACTTCTGGATAGGTGACGATTTCCGTTCTTTGCTGGTAGCGGCGAGTGGATTCGAACCACCGACACTGCGGGTATGAACCGCATGCTCTGGCCAACTGAGCTACGCCGCCATATTTTTGGTTGCGGGGGTAGGATTTGAACCTACGACCTCCGGGTTATGAGCCCGACGAGCTACCGGAC
>Ga0207429_10109_pt1 | contig 15822 bp, 11 predicted proteins | sample YelNats1bottle13_FD_187545 | JGI IMG/M metagenome (GOLD analysis project Ga0207429, IMG submission 187545) | Hot spring thermophilic microbial communities from Obsidian Pool, Yellowstone National Park, USA - site 1 bottle 13 (SPAdes) (version 2) | ecosystem: Environmental > Aquatic > Thermal... | reverse complement strand
GTGCACCTGGTCGTTGGAGTCTGTCTATGAGTCGGGCTCAAAGCACCAAGGTAAGAACGACCTTTCTTCACCAGCCGCTGTACTGATTATATCATCAAAAAAGGACATTTTCATCCTCTGCTGGTGCTGCATTTGCGGCATGGGAGTCTATAAGGAATTGAAACCTGCGCAACACCTCACCAAGCCTTTACTAGGCAGGTTTTTAGCCTACCTATAAGGAATTGAAACAGTTTTAAAGGTTGAGGAGGTATAAACATGGAAAACAAGTTTTTAGCCTACCTATAAGGAATTGAAACCCTTTATCGGTGCAAGCAGCACTTTTGGGCCACACTAGTTTTTAGCCTACCTATAAGGAATTGAAACACGATTACTTGGCCCTTATTTGAAAGGTGGTGAATGTTTTTAGCCTACCTATAAGGAATTGAAACATACATTTGGCTGATTTTTACCCCCGCCATATATTGTTTTTAGCCTACCTATAAGGAATTGAAACTGTTTAAGGACGTGCCAGCAAATCACTGGGCGGCTGGTTTTTAGCCTACCTATAAGGAATTGAAACCTGCCTTGCCGAATTTGCCTGTTTCGTAGCGGGGGGTTTTTAGCCTACCTATAAGGAATTGAAACAATGGCGTTTTTGATGCCATATCCATTATCTGCTTCATCGTTTTTAGCCTACCTATAAGGAATTGAAACTATCCAGTTGTAAGCATTTCTTTTGGAAAGGGCATAGTTTTTAGCCTACCTATAAGGAATTGAAACGAAAGCAAACAAACATTTGTTTGATAGGGTATACAAGTTTTTAGCCTACCTATAAGGAATTGAAACTACAGATGAACTGTTGTAGACACCATTTTATTTATCCTCGTTTTTAGCCTACCTATAAGGAATTGAAACTAGTCGGTACCGTTGCAACAGGGAAGGCAAGGACGAGTTTTTAGCCTACCTATAAGGAATTGAAACACAAAAAGAGAAGAAGAAATAGCTACAATGATTATGTTTTTAGCCTACCTATAAGGAATTGAAACCAGAACAACCGCACAGGTTTTTAGTTGTGAGAAAGGTTGGTTTTTAGCCTACCTATAAGGAATTGAAACAAAAAAGGAGGATAAAAAAATGGTAAAAGTAATGAGTTTTTAGCCTACCTATAAGGAATTGAAACGGTGGTTTAACAATGCTATCAACAACGTAAAGCAGGCCCGTTTTTAGCCTACCTATAAGGAATTGAAACGGTGGTTTAACAATGCTATCAACAACGTAAAGCAGGCCCGTTTTTAGCCTACCTATAAGGAATTGAAACGGTGATTGCTCGCGGCGAATCGGCAAGGGATACCGGGTTTTTAGCCTACCTATAAGGAATTGAAACTATGCTACTGTGCCGTTTTTGCCTGCCCTAACTGTGCGTTTTTAGCCTACCTATAAGGAATTGAAACGTGGCTAAAATGCAGTAAAATAGCGGATTGTAGAGGTTTTTAGCCTACCTATAAGGAATTGAAACCAAATGGCGAAGAGTATGAAATACTCTTCAATGAAGAGTTTTTAGCCTACCTATAAGGAATTGAAACAGGCTTTTATTTTGTACACATCGTATAGAAAACGATTTGTTTTTAGCCTACCTATAAGGAATTGAAACACAATCTGCCTGTCATCCTCGTAAGCAAGTCCGTTTAGTTTTTAGCCTACCTATAAGGAATTGAAACCAGCTTATGTAGCGAATATAAAGACCTCGAAGAAGCTTGTTTTTAGCCTACCTATAAGGAATTGAAACCAAGATTCTGTTGCTAGGAATGCTGTGAGGGCTTTGCTCGTTTTTAGCCTACCTATAAGGAATTGAAACGCGTCTGTTACTACTGGTAGCCCCGTAACGATATATCAGTTTTTAGCCTACCTATAAGGAATTGAAACTAGTTTCCGGTACCGTTTTACCTATAGCCTGTGCCAGTTTTTAGCCTACCTATAAGGAATTGAAACCCTGGAGATATAACAATGTATCCTGTTACATTACCGTGTTTTTAGCCTACCTATAAGGAATTAAAGCCTATAATTAAGATATGAAGGTTATAGTATTTACTTAGACCTGTTTATAGGAAATAGGGAAAGAGGAAAAGGCACTGAAGCAATTTCAAAAGATTTATGTGGAGGACAGTTATTTTTGGGATATAGCTGAAATTTTCAATGATATGGAATTATAGAACTTTAAATATGGGTAAAAGGGAAATAGTTTAAAAATGTTTATGAATTTAAAAGACTAAGTGTGTTAGTAAGAAAATATAGGGGTGTGTATAATGCCTTTAAATGAACAACAAAAAGCATTTAGAAGACAAATAAAAGAGTATGAAAAAGAAAAAAGATCAAAAGGTATAGAAGAACCATTAAGTTATGTCAATGAAAATTCTCGTCCTTGGAAATATGTCAAGACTTTATCTCTTGCAAGTATAATACCAATACTTATATTATTATGGAATACGTATGCATTTTCCACATGGATAAAGCCAGTACTATGGAAGTTAGGCTTTCCACAGGGGAATGTAAGGCCGGTAGGAAATACTTTTTCTATAAATACAAAGTCTAAACAAGCTCTGGTTAGTGAATATATCCAGAATTACGATAAAATACTTAATGAATTGATAGCTCTTCTTAATTTATGTAATTTTGAAACTCCAATTCAATCATTAGAAGAAAATGTTAATGATGCAAATTATGAAATTGTAAAACAATTACAAGAATTTGTAAATGGACAAATTGACCTTGGTGAAAAAATAGTTGATGCTTATATTGCTTTTAAAGAAAATAGGAATAATGCAAATGCACAAAGAATAAATGAGTTAATAAATCAATTTAATGAAAAAAACCGCGAAAAAAATAATATTATTGTAGAGATTCTTAAGAAAGCAAATATGCCTTATACAATTGATGATAATGGCACGATACATTATCAATACATTCCTTAAAATATCTAATTTTAACTTTAATACCATAATCATTTAAATTTGTTTAAAACAGATTGGGCTACTAATGTTATTGCTCATCTGTTTTTTGTTTTAGGAAATTATATATAATCAATATTTTAAAAAATTATACTAGCGTTGAATTTTTCCTTATTTTATTATGGTATTCAACGACATTTTTCTATAAAAAATACAATTTTTTAGAAGGATTTTGAAAAGTTATATAGAATATTGATATATGAGAAAATATTTTACAATTAAAGCATAAAAATTGACACGAAAAATAAAATTTTTATAACTTTTAATAAAAAGAAGGTCGTGAAGATGAAACAAATAGATTTAAAAAAGATGCTTTTGGTATTTTCTCATCAACTTACAGATTTTCAAAAAGAAGATGCACGCTTAAATTTAGGTGTAAATGAGTTTATATATTTGCCAGATAATTTAAAGATTCAATGGTCAGATATTTCTCCATATGATGATAGCTTAACTTTTTATTTGCAAGATTTAATTAATTGGTTAAAGATTAATGCAAGAAAAGGCGATTATGTACTTATACAAGGAGATTTTGGAGCTACTTTTTTAATTGTTGATTTTTGTTTGAAAAATGATTTGATTCCCGTTTATTCAACTACAAAAAGAGAAATTATTAGTGAGATTAAAAATGGTGAAAACATAAAAGTAAGTAGATTATTTACCCATGTAAGATTTAGAAAATATGAGAGGTGGATATAGGAATGGCTATTAAGTTTTTTTCATTTCTTGGCACAGGAGCTTATACTAAATGTAAATATAAATTTGATAATATTGAAAGTGACAGTAGTTGCTATGTACAGGAAGCTCTTATTGATATTCTATTAAAAAAAGGTGTTAACTTAGAAAGCGTATTTATATTTAAAACTGAAGAGGCTACTATTGCAAATTGGTCTAAAAATAAGAAATATCCAAGTGATCCTGGTTTAAAGCAGGTTTTAGACAAATATAATGGCAAACCAAGTATTAATTATGTTGATATACCCTCAGGACAAAATGAAAATGAACTTTGGGAAATATTTGATAAAGTTTTAGAACAAATAGATAAAGGAGATGAAATAATATTTGATATTACACATTCATTTCGGTCAATTCCAATGCTGGCACTAATTATCTTAAATTATGCTAAATTTATTCAAAAATGCGAAATAAGAGGTATATATTATGGAGCAATAGAAGCAGTTGGTAAAGAAATAAAAGATATTGAAGAATCAGATATAGCTCCTATATTTGACCTAACACCTTTTGTAAGACTACTTGATTGGACCGTAGGAATTGATCGGTTTATAGAAACAGGTGATGCTAGGTACATAAATTATTTAATGAAATTAGGCACTAAAGAGTTACACCTTAAAGGTATGAAAGATAAAAGAAATATATTAAGTAACTTTGCTCAAAAGTTAGAAAACTACACAAGAAATGTTGCTACATGTAGAGGCAAAGAAATTTCTAAGGGTGGATTAGAACTGAAGAATATACTTGGAGATGCTGTAAGCATAGCAGATAAGACATATATTAAGCCGATGAAACCAGTAATAGATAGGTTAAACGATAGATTTATAAACTTTAGTAATGATGAAAATAAAAACATGATTGAAATAGTCAAATGGTGCAGTGAACATAATCTTATACAGCAGGGCTTTACTATACTTGAAGAGGGAATTGTAAACTTTTTTTGTGAAAAATTTGGATTTGATAAAAATAATATAAAAGAACGCGAAATAATTGAAAATGCTACATATATTAAACATTATTCTTTACCAAAAGATAGATGGAAAAAAACAGCATTTGAAAACGAAGCTGTAATTTATGACCTTTTAAGTAAGCTTAATGAAGAAAATTATAAAAATTTGATTAAAGTATTATATGAAGAAATTAAACCTTTGCGTAATGATATTAACCATGCTGGGTATAAGGAAAATGATATGAAAGCTGAAAAGTTTGAAGATAAATTAAATGAATTAATAGATAAGGTAGAAAAATATATAGTTTAAATTTGAAGTTCTAAAAATTAAGATAATATTTTTGTTTAAGGGGGATTAAAACTATGAATGAGAAAGTCTTGGTATTAATTGTAGGGACAAATCCATTGCCTAATTATGTTGTGGGAAGTTATTTAAAAGAAAAGTATGATAAATTTGTATTAATTTACTCAGAAAAAAACGATAAAATTAATCAAAATAGTACATATGATTATGCTAAAAAATTAAAAGAACATTTAAATTTAAATGATAAATGTATTTTTCTTCCTCTTTCCGATGTATCTAATTCAGAAAAGATAATAAATGACTTAAGAGAGAAATTTCCAAGTGAAGACTTTGATGAAGTTCATTTAAATTATACAGGTGGCACAAAAACAATGGTAGTGCATATTTATAATTTTTTAAAAGAAAAGTTTAAAAACAATAAAATCAAATTTGAGGAGTCTTATTTAGATGCAAGAGATTATAAACTTGTATATGATTATAGCGAAGAAGCTATAAGTCTAAAAGATACCATAAAAATAGATATAAATACACTTTTATCAATTCATTTATATGAAGATATTCATTTTGAATTTTATGATACATACAGTTATAAACAAAAATTCGTAGATAGCTTTGATAAAATATCACAGGAAATAGAAAAGGCTATTAAAGATGATAAAGGTGAAGATTTTGTAAAATGGTTGGAGGATCCTTTTAGAAAAATTTTCAAAGGGGAGAACAAACTTTTAGAAAAAACTGCAAAATTTAAAAAACATATAGAGAAACTCTTAAAAGATAATGATTCATCGCCGATAGTTAAATTCAATGAAAAAACTCCTCAATTCATATGGGATATTTTAAACGCTTTTCCTGAAGGGAAAAAATTAAATGATGGACAAAAATTATGGATACCAGATGATAAAATTACTAATGATAATTTATCTTCTCGAGTAAAAGATACTGTAGAATTTTTAAATGGAAAATGGTTTGAATGGTATGTATATAGTCAAATAAAAAGTGAATTATTGGATAGAAAATTAAAAGAAGGAGAACATTTCGGTATATCATTAAAAGCGCAAAAGAAAGATTCACCTGATTTTGAGTTGGACATTTTCCTAATCAATGGGTATCAATTAATAGGAATATCACTAACTACTTCAAGTACGAGGGAACTTTGCAAATTAAAAGGGTTTGAAGTAATTCATAGAGTTAGACAGATTGGCGGTGATGAAAGTAAAGCAATTCTTATAACAGGTATGGATAAATCTAAAACAGAGGATTTACAGAAGGATTTAGCTTATGAAACTGGCTCTACACAAAAAAGGTTTGTTGTTTTTGGAATAGATGATTGGTCAGATATAGGTAGTAAAATCTGTAAGGAGGTATTTAAATGACTTTAACTGCAGTTTTGATTGATACTGTGTCAATACAAGAATATATTTTTTCAAGTAATAAACTTAAAGAAAATATTGGAGCATCGCAAATAGTTGAAAAAATATATGAAGATATTTTAGAAGAAGCATTAAAAATTACGTTTAATGGTGTTAACATTGATAAAAAAGAGTGGAGAAATAAGCCTGATAATGTTAAGATAAATGATCCAAAAGAAAAATTTGAAATTGGATATATAGGGGGAGGAAATGCATTAATCTTATTTAAAGATAAGCATGAAGCAACAAAATTCATACAAAATTATACAAAGCTTCTTTTAAAGAAAACTCCTGGACTAAAAACTGCTTTTGGAATAATACATGACTTTAATTTAGGTGATTTTAAAAATTCTATGCAAAGATTACATGAAAGCTTAAGAGAGAACAAAAATAAATATTTCCCTAATGTAACATTACCTAAATATGGTTTTACACTTGATTGCCCAAGAACTAATGAAAGTGCAGAGCACTTTAAAGACGATGATGAAAAATTTATATCATCAGTAGCTTGGGCTAAATTAAAATTTTCAGACAAAGCAAGAGATGAAATGGTGGTAATTTTAGGTGATATATTGAAGGATAACTATACTTTTACAAATGATATTGAAAAATTAGGTCAAACAGAAGGTAAAGACTATATAGCAATTGTACATATAGACGGTAATAAAATGGGTGAGAAATTTGCAAAATGCACTAATCTCACAGAATATAGAAACTTGTCGATTAGTGTAAGGAATGCTACAGAAACAGCTTTTAAGAAAATGATTGAAATTCTAATTGAGAAGATTGAAAATGATAAAATTTTTGATTCAAAAAATGAAGAGTTTAAATTAAGAAAAGAAGAAGATAAAATTATATTACCTATAAGACCTATTATTTTAGGTGGAGATGACATAACTTTTATTTCTGATGGTAGGTTAGGAGTTTGGTTAGCAGAAACATTTATTAAAGAATTTATAAAACAAAGCATAAATAGTGAATCATTGTCTGCATGTGGAGGAGTAAGTATTGTAAAGACAAAATATCCTTTTTATAGAGCTTATATAGTAGCAGAAGATTTAACAGATATAGCTAAACAGATATCAAGAAAAGAAAATGGTTCGTATATTGACTTTTTTATCTCTTCATCTGGTTGGAGTGGCAGTTTAGAAGATATTTTCAATAAACACTTATCTACTGTAAATGGCAAGCTCCATTTTGGACCCTATAGAATTGATTCAATAAATGATGAAAAAACAATAGAAAATTTGAAGAATATTATTAAAGAGTTTAAAAATATTCCTAAAAATAAAGTGATGAAATTAAGAGAAATACTATTCAAAGTTACGGATAAAGATAATGGAAAAATTTTTGTAGAAGAATTAAAAGTTAAAGGAATAAATCTACCACAGATAAAAGGAATGTATTATCATGAACAGATATGGCAAAACAGGGAGACACCATATTTTGATGCTATAGAGCTTATAGATTTTTATCCGGAGGGATTATTATGAAGATTAAAATAGACTTATTATCATATACGTTAACAGGTTCTGGGGAAGGCGCAGGAATAATTGATAGCGATGTAGTATTAGATGATTTTGGATTTCCCTATATTCCTTCAAGACGCATAAAAGGAGTATTGAGAGAGAGTGCTCAAGAAGTTTGTGATATTTTAGGTATAAATGATTATAAAATTGTTAACAGCATATTTGGGAAAGATGGTTTTACAGAAGGTAAGTTGCATATAGGTAATTTGTACATAAATGATTATAAGGAGATAAAAGAAGAAATTGAAAACTTAAAAAATGATAATGACAGTCTATATAAAAATTTTGTTAATTCGTTAAAAATTACATCTTATTATACAACTATAAGACAGCAAACTTCTATAGAAGAAGACAATGGAATTGCAAAGAAAGGCTCACTGAGGACATTTAGAGTTTTAAAACCTGGTCTCAAATTTGAAGGTGAACTATACGAAATAAACCCTTTAACTAAAAAAGAAAAAGCTATATTATACTTAGCAGTAATTAATCTAAAGAGAATTGGGACATCAAGAAATCGTGGTTTTGGGGAGATAAGATGCTCAATTGAAGGTATTGAATTTGACAACTTGGATAAAGCTATTCAAGATTTAAAAAATGGTATAGACAAAACAGAGGAGATTAAATACTCTGATTTAAAATTTGAAGGGAATAAAAGTAAAAATATAAAAATATTACCTTATAAGATAACTGCACTATCACCAATTTTGATAGCAAAAGAAATAGGTGAGCAAAACACTATATATACAGAAAAATATATACCTTCGACAACAATTAGAGGTTTATTTGCAAATAAATTTATAAATGAACTTGGTTTAGGTAAAATTGCACATAAGAATAACGATTTTTATAACATGTTCTTAAGAGGTGATATTATAGTAACTCCTGCTTATCCACTTAAAAATCATAGAATTTATTATCCAGCTCTATATTTGCATAAAGAAAAAGGAAAAGATTCCAATCCAGTATACAATATTTTAGAAGAAGTTCCTAACGATATAAAAACAAAACCATTGAATAGAATGATTTATTATATTGATGATAAAATATATACTTATGAGATATCAACAACATTTTATTTTCACAATACAAGAGACAGAGTGAAAGGACATAGTACAGGAGAAGATATCTTTTATTATGAAGCAATAAATGAAGGAGAAGAATTTAAAGGATTTATTATAGGAGACGAGGGATATCTTGAAGGAATAAAAAATTTATTTAAAGAGAAATTTAATTCTTTTATTGGTAGGTCAAAAAGTGCCCAATATGGTTTAGTAAAAATAGAATTTGGCGATTTAGAAGATACAGATATGTTAGAAATTGAGGATAAAGAATTTATCATAGTAGCAATTTCTCCTATTATTTTACATAACGATTGGGGTTTTAGTGAGGTCTCTGAAAAGACATTAAAAAATTATCTAAAGAAACATTTTAATGATTGTGATATTATTGTAGAAAAAATTATTGCAAGAACTGAATATGTTGAAAACTTCGTAGGTATTTGGGGAATGAAAAATACTCGTGAATTAGCTTATTCACCCGGATCAGCTTTTAAAATTATAGTTAAAGGCTGTGATAACTTAGAAGAAAAACTAAATAATCTTTTAATATACGGATTTGGAGAGAAAACCGATTTAGGTTTTGGTAGAGTAAAAATATATTGGGATTTAAATGAAGAATATGACATGGATGGCGAAAAAGAAAAATTTAGGCATATATATCCTCAAAAGTCATATTTAATTATAAGTGATATTGTAAATAGAGAAATAAAGGAGTTTATAAAATATAAAGGCTTTGAAAGAGCAGGGAAGTTCAAAGATCAGAAAAAGATCTCTAACAATCTTATAGGGCGTATTGAAGGAATATTGTCAGAAACAAGTAATTTTGATGATTGGAGAACAAAATTAAGCAAATTAGATAAAAAGCCTGCTGGTGAAACTTTAAAAGATACAAATTTATGGGATGATTTGTACGAATTAGATGTTTTTAATAATAAATCAAATAAAATTATATTTGATAATAGATTATCAGAGGTTATAAAAGATTTATCTCTGGATTTAGACCATTTTGAACTATCAAAAACATACTGGGTTAGTTTTTTAAGATATTTAAGACTGTTTAAAAAAACAGGAGGAGAAGAAAAATGATTGATAATTCTAAGCTTATAAGTACTATAATCATAAAAGGTGTTTTAGAAAATACTTCACCTTTTGTTATAGGAACAGGTAAAGGAGATATTATTGATATAGAAATTATAAAAGATGAGATTGGTAACCCTTATATTCCTGCGACTTCTTTTGTGGGGGCACTAAGACACCATATTTCGAAAAATTTTAAAGAAGAAGATAAAGAAATATGGGAGTATTTTTGGGGTTCTAAAAATAGAAATCAAGAGAATACTTTTGATGTTCAGAGCCATTTCATGGTTAGTGATTTAAAAATTATGGACAACCCCAAAGAGGACTTAATAACTGTCAGGGATGGTGTAGCAATAGATGAAAAAAAGGGAATTGCAAAAGAAAAAGCAAAATATGATTATGAAATAGTTAATAAAGATTTAGAATTTGAATTTAAAGCTGAAATTAAAATAAGAGAAAACTTTAAAGATAAGGAAATTGAGATTCTAAAAATATTAAAAACTATACTTACTGAGTTGGAAGCCGGGAAGGCTCAGTTTGGTGCATTTACCACTAAAGGATTTGGCAGGTTTAATTTAAAAAATGTTCGGATATTAAAATTTGATTTTCCAAAAGATGGAGTAAATTATTTGAAATTCTTGCAGCACGAGTATTTGCCAGAAGATAAACTTGATTTAAGCAAGATAGATATACTTCCTAAAAAAGATAATACTGATTGTATTATTAATGCGTATTTTTCCATAAAAAGCTCACTTATCATAAGTTCATATACAACAGATCCCGATGAGCCGGATAAAGTACATATAAAATACAATGGAAAAGAAGTTTTAACTGGAACTTCACTAAAAGGCGCAATAAGATCAAGAGCTTTTAAGATTGTAAACACATTATGTAAGAATAATCAAGAAGAAAATGATGATTTAAGAGAATTGTTTGGTTGGGCTGATACAGAAAACCAAGAAAAGACTAAATACAAAAGCAGAGTAATTATTGATGAGAGTATAGTTGAGGGTGTGATTGAAAAAGAACAGGCGAGAATAAAGGTTGATAGATTTACAGGAGGAGTAATTGCAGGAGCTTTATTTCAATCTAAACCTCTTTGGCATAACGATGAAAATGTACAATTAAAAATAAAAATTAAAGATGCAAAAGACTGGGAAATTGGACTTTTACTTTTGGTATTGAAAGACTTATGGAATGAAGATTTGCCTATTGGCGGAGAAAAAAATATAGGAAGAGGAGTCTTAAAAGGTAAAAAGATAGAAATTGAGTATAAAGAACATAAATATATTATTGAAAAGTCTACAAATGATGACGAGACAAATAAAATAGTAGTTAATGATAGCGATAAACAGATATTAGAAGGTTTTGTCGAAGAACTCTTGGGAAAAGTGAGGGATTGGGATGTTAGATGATATTTATGAAATTGGAACAATTCGCTCAAAAGTTGAAGCAAAAGATATGGATAATGAATTAAACAATGATGCATTTATTCAAAAAATAAAAGAGGTTGACAAAGGATATATTGTATGCTGGCTTGATTATGCAGTTCTATTTGGAATAATACAAAGTGGTGAAATTAAATTTTACAACAATGAATTACCTGATTTTAATAAATATCTTCAAAAATTGCGAGTTTTTAATGAAAAAAAGGAACTATATATTTGGAGGTCAGGAAATAAATTTAAATTTAGATATAGAGAAGATGGAGTTAGTGATGAAGATGGAGAAATAGTAGAATATATTGATGCAGATCAGGTAATGTATGGATCTAAATTTGAAGTTAAAGATGAATTTATTGAAGTTTCTGAAAAAAGAGGAATTAGATATATAGTACCAAAGGAATTTATAGGTAATAGCTCAATTGAGGATCTAAACAAGAATGAGAAAAGATTAGTGTTACATACGAGAAATTACATAGGATATAATGAAATTGGACAAGCTGGTTTTGTTGACAGTAGATTTTTAAAAATATCAGTTATTTAATATTTGGAGGTATTATTATGGAAAAAGCTAAAATTAGCTTACAAAAAACCAAAAAAGGGTATGATCATATATTAACTTTTGATGATGGTAAAAAAATAAAAGCTCAAGGGTTTAACCTACCTCAAAATGTTGACGGAAAGGAATGTGATGTTGAAAGAATTAAAGGGGTTATTGAAAAAATAGTGATTGATGGAATAGAATATAATGAGCCCAATATACAAAAAAACTTAAACGATCAAAACAAGGAAAAAACAGAAAATCATCAGAAAAATTATGGAACTCAACAGAAAACACAATCTAGAATACCTGCAAGAGCTCCGTATAATTTTATTCCATTAAATGAATGTGTAGTAAAAGCACAAGATATTCCAGAGTTTAACAAATATCATAAGGACAGATTCTCAGGATATATAGACCTTGTGATTACTACAAAAACACCTATATATATTAGAAGGGATATAGAAGAAAGTGAATTTTTTTCTATAAAAAATGGGTTACCAATAATTCCAGGAAGTTCTTTAAGAGGGATGGTTAGGACTTTAGTAGAAATAGTCTCTTTTGGAAAATTTGGATTTTTTGATAAAGAAAGAAGGTTATATTACAGAGATATAGCTGGTAAAAATTCAACCTTAAAAAATTTATATTTTTCAAAAAATAAGTTTAAAAGTGCAGGATTTTTAAAATATGAAAGTGGCACATATAAGATTGTTTCATCTAAGTGTGATAGGTTCAATGATATTTCAAAAGTATTTGAAATACAAGGAATTAATAATGATTACAAAATTTGGTCTGGAATGATTCAAGGGAAAAAGAAAAATTGGATAATAAAGGAACCGGATAATTTATCAGCTTCTTTTGAATTGAGTGACAAGGACATAAAGGATTATCAAAACGATGAAAATAGAAATATTCCGGAATACTATAATCTTATAAAAATGGCAAGAGATAAAAAATTTAAATTACCTAATGGATTGAAAATAGATTTACCGAATGGTGCTCCTGTGTTTTTTGTTAAGTATAAAGATAAAGAAGGTAAAGATAGAGTTGCTTTTGGTCATACAGGATTCTTTAGATTACCCTATGAGTTAACTATAGGTGATCATGTGCCTGATAATTTAAAGTCAAATGATACAATAGATTTTGCTGAAGCTATTTTTGGGAAAGAAAGTAAATGGGCAAGTAGAGTATTTTTTGAAGATGCTGTTCTGGAGAAAGAACAAAATGATATATTTATTGAAGAGACTTCACCTAAAATTCTTTCTTCACCAAAACCTACAGCTTTTCAGCTTTACTTAGAGCAGCCTAAAGAAGAGAATACTAAGTTAGAAGAACTAAAACATTGGGATAATGAAGATGCATTAATTAGAGGCTATAAACTTTACTGGCATAGAAATAGTCCAGATAATTCAACAAAAAAATACAGTTGGAATGAAGGAAAAGCAATAAATGATACTCAGCATACTATTATAAAACCAATTAAAAGAAATATTAAATTCAAATCACGCATACGTTTTGAAAATCTTACAAAGGAAGAATTAGGTGCATTACTATTTGTATTAGACTTACCAGAAAATCATTATCATAAGATTGGTATGGGCAAACCATTAGGTTTAGGTAGTATAGAAATAAAACCGAGTTTGTTTATAGTGGATAGAAAAAAGAGATATACATCATTATTTAATAATGATACATGGAACTTAGGAGATGAAGATAAAACAAGTGGAAAAAATGACTTTAAAGAAGCATTTGAAAAATATATTTTAAGAAACATTTCTGATAATGATAAAGGCAATGCAAGTTCCCTTTGGGAAACTCCAAGACTAAAACAATTAAAAATAATGCTAAACTGGAGTAATACTGAGATTCCAGATTGGCTTAAGAAAACAAGATATATGATGATAGAATGTCCACAGGACGATTCGGATTATGGCTGTATTTGCTCTGATTCCAGGAGGAATACATGTAATGAATACAAAGGTAGGCCTGTTTTACCAAAACCGGAAAAGGTGATACAATAAATATTGCACAAAGTCTGGCAAAAAAGGTTTTTATTAATTCTTATATAAAAAAAGAAAGCTATACTTATGAGTTTGCCATGAAAAAGTAAACTCATGTTTTTTTTACAATAAATTTCGAAGGGATATCAAATTTCCTGCAGAATTTGATTTTACTCAAAATATACAAAAAGTTCAGGAAGCGGCCTATTATATAAATGTAGGCAGTAAAATTTCAAACTTTGAATAATTAGTTTGAATAAATATCAGCTAATTAAGGGTAAATTTGAAAAGATAAAATAAAATGTTAAAAAAACAGGCAATATGTTTTAATCTATGCCTGTTTTTTATTAGGAGATATTGTAAAGAGAGACTAAATTTTTTAAATAAAATTAAATATTATGAAGTTATGTGTTATAATAAAGGATTTTGTAAAGTTGTGTAGAAATATATTATGGAGATACATAAAATAGGGGTTGATAAAATGGCTATACCTACATATGAAGAGATTATGTTGCCATTACTTAAAATTCTTTCTGTTGATGAAACACACAAGTATAAAGAATTAGAAGAAAAACTTAAAAATGTATTTGACTTAACAGAGGAAGAAGTAAATTCAAGACGTGAGAGTGGTATTAAAATTTTTTATAATAGAATAGGATGGGCGGCTACATATTTAAAAAAAGCTGGTCTCATAGAATCTTCTAAAAGAGGAGAATTCAAGATTACAGAAGAAGGTAAAAAGGTACTTGAAGAGGGAATCGAACGGTTAGATGATGAATTTTTAATGAGGTATGAAAATTTCAGAAAATTTAAAAAGGCCAAGAAATTACCAGAACCTCCTAAAAAGCTCCCGGAAGACAATATGACACCATTTGAAAGAATTAGCAATGCTTATGATGAAATAAAAGATTCTCTAATAGACGAATTGCTACAAAAACTAAAAGAGGTAGATCCATATAAATTTGAGGAAATAGTGTTAGACTTGTTAATAAAAATGGGGTATGGAGGTTCTAAAGAGGAAGCTAAGGAAATGACACAAAAGACAGGTGATGAGGGAATTGACGGTATAATTAATGAAGATAAATTAGGGTTTGATAAAATCTATATACAAGCTAAAAGATGGAAAGAGAGATTTTTGGAAGACCTATAATTCAAACTTTTGCTGGCGCTTTAGATGGGCAAGGTGCAAGCAAGGGAATTTTTATAACAACTTCTAATTTTACAAAAGATGCTAAAGAATATGTTGAAAGATTAACAAGTAAAAAAATAATTTTAATCGATGGACATAAATTAGCTGAATATATGATAGATTTTAATGTTGGTGTAACAATACAGGAACTATACGAGATAAAAAGAATTGATAATGACTATTTTGAAGAATGACTGTAAATGTGTTAAACTCTTAGGCGTGCTAAAATACATTTTTTGATTTATAGAGGTTTATGTAATATTCTTATGCAGTATGTTATTATATATGATAGGTTACTAAAAGGTGAGGGATAGGAGAATGGCTGAAGTAATAAATTCCAATGATGTTTTAATACAACGGATAAAAACTATACTTAAAAATAAAAAGAATAGTACAATAAACATTGTTAATGATAAATTAACACTTTCTGTTTTTAGTGAATTGCAATTCGACATGGAAAAAGTCAAAGAAATAAATCTTGTTCTAAGAGATTCTACTTATATTCCTACTGGCAAAGAAATTTCTCGGGAATTTGAAATTGGTAGAATTGCTGATAATATATTTTTTAACTCCTATGAAATAGTTGAAAAAAATAAATTGGGGCATCTAAG
>Ga0207429_10106_pt1 | contig 16247 bp, 7 predicted proteins | sample YelNats1bottle13_FD_187545 | JGI IMG/M metagenome (GOLD analysis project Ga0207429, IMG submission 187545) | Hot spring thermophilic microbial communities from Obsidian Pool, Yellowstone National Park, USA - site 1 bottle 13 (SPAdes) (version 2) | ecosystem: Environmental > Aquatic > Thermal... | reverse complement strand
GAGCAATGATAAGATTATTGCGGAGATAATCTAAAAGGTCAGAAATTGTACCGAATCTTTCAGCTTTCATAACAATAAAAGCTCTAAACATTGCATGATGAGAATAACCCTTACGGCCAGGACTAGAAGAAGGGAATTCAGGTATTGAAGACAAGTCTAGATTTTTAAACATAGAAGAATAGAAATCAATTTTAGACAGAGAAGTAAAGAGTTTAGGTATATTTAAAAGTAATTGAAGCTGGTACATGTAGGATTTCCCCCTCCTTAAAAAATATTTTCATGCGGTATATATAATAATTCGACAAATGGGAAGGGAAATCCTACATAAAAGATAAAAAATTCAAGAGTGATAGAAAAAAAGCATGTCTGTGGAATGGCTTAAATGAAGGCTTTTGAATTTTGCACAAGTCTAAATATACACAAAAACGGAGGGAATCCTATGAAAAGCACAGCTAAAGGATTACTTGGGAAATATATAGCGAACCCCTTAATTTATGAAGAAGATTTTGAGGTCCTGCAAAAACCTAAAAAATAAGTTGAGTGTGAAGGAGGATGAGAAAATGAAGAACAAAAGGAAGCTTATTGCATTACTTGTATTAGTGATTTTTATTCTGGTGAATGGAGGGATGAGTGCATTTGCTGATGCAACATGGACTGGTAATGAATGGTACAACCAACCGACGGTATTCAAGATTAACGTAGAACCGGCACATGCACATTTTGTTCCTTTTGATACTACAGAACAAGCATTGCAATATGCGACATCGCACGACATTTTTAGCTCACCGTATGTAAAATCATTAAATGGGACATGGAAGTTTAAATGGTCAGAGAATCCTGCCTCAAGACCAGTTGATTTTTACAAACCAGATTATGATGTAAGCGGTTGGGGAGAGATAAAGGTACCAGGAAACTGGGAGACACAAGGTTATGATTATCCGATATATACTAATATTACCTATCCGTGGGCTGGATACGAATCGGTAAATCCACCGAATGCACCTACGGTATACAATCCGGTAGGTTCGTATCGAACCACATTTACGGTACCGCAGGAGTGGAACGGTAGGGAGATATACTTATCATTTCAGGGAGTGCAGTCGGCGTTTTATGTATGGGTAAACGGGCATCAGGTTGGGTATAGTGAGGACAGTATGACACCGAAGGACTTTGATATTACACCATATATTCAGCTGGGAGAGAATGTATTAGCGGTAGAGGTATATCGATGGTCTGACGGGTATTATTTAGAGGACCAAGATATGATAAGGTTAAGCGGTATAATGAGGGATGTATTTCTTTATTCCAAGCCGAAGGTAAACATATGGGATTTTGGAGTAGCAACAGATTTAGACGACCAATATGTAAATGCTACATTAAGTTTGAAAGTGAAGGTAAGGAATTTAGCTTCAGCGACGGGGACCTATAAAGTAGAAGCGCAGTTATATGATGGGCAGCAGGCGGTATTTACAGAGCCGGTAGTGATGGATGTAGATGTAAGTGGTAAGGATGAGGTAGTAGTTAATACGGATAAGGTAGTAGAGAATCCGAAGAAGTGGTCGGCAGAGTATCCAAATCTTTACACATTGGTATTAACGTTAAAGGATCCGAATGGGAATGTAATTGAGGTAGCAAGCAACAGAATAGGATTTAGGGAAGTAGAGATAAAGAACAGCCAGATACTTATAAACGGGAAGAAGATAATGATAAAGGGTGTAAATCGACATGAGATAGATCCAGTACTTGGGAAGACGATGACGAAGGAGAGGATGATACAGGACATACTTATAATGAAGAAGTTTAACATAAATGCAGTAAGGACAAGTCACTATCCAAATGACCCGTTGTGGTATGACTTATGCGATGAGTATGGTTTGTATGTTATGGACGAAGCAAACCTTGAGACACATGGTGTACGGGATAAGGTTCCTGCAAGTGATCCAAATTGGACAGCCGCATCTATAGACAGAGCACAAAGCATGGTAGAAAGAGACAAAAATCACCCCTCTGTTATTATATGGAGTCTTGGCAATGAAGCAGGAAGTGGATCTAATTTCCAGGTTGCAGCAGATTGGATACATCAGAATGATATGCAAAAAAGACCTGTGCATTATGAGGGAATGAATTCGGTAGCTGATATTTATAGTAACATGTACGCTTCTGTTGAAACTGTTGAAAGTTATGCAAAGAATCCTGCGAACACGAAACCGTATTTACAATGTGAATATGCACATGCGATGGGCAACAGTGTAGGGAATTTATATCAATATTGGGATGTATACAGAACATATCCGATACTACATGGCGGATTTATATGGGACTTTGTAGACCAAGCCCTTTTATGGCCGGTACCACTGGTGAAGAAAGTTAGCGACTCAAGTGCAAATCAATTTGTAGCTGAGGTAACGGGTAGTGTATATGATACAGGTGACGCAGTATATGGTAAGGCATTACAGGGTTCTGCATTATTACCACAGGATGAGAAGTTAAATTTCAAAGATAAACAACCATTTACACTTGAAGCATGGGTATATCCGACATCAACTACGGCACATCAGGTTATAATTGCAAAAGGTGATACTCAATATGCATTAAAAACAGACGGTAGTGGTGGAAGACTTGAGTTCTTTATCTATGATGGTAATGTTGAAGGGCAATGGACGCAATGGGTTGGAGTAAATACTCCTTTACCTAGTAACTGGGTAAACAATTGGCATCATGTAGCAGGCATATTTGATGGTAACAACTTACAAATATATATAGATGGTAATATTGCTAATACCAGAGATGTATCAGCAAATAGCATAACGCCGGGTAATAGTTACCAAGTAGGGATAGGAGTAGATAAGGAAAAGGGAAGGTATTTCAATGGTCTTATAGACAAGGTAAGGATATACAATAGGGCATTGACGTTAGATGAATTAAATTCAGAAGGAAGGACACCGAATGACCAAGGAGTTGTTGCATGGTTTGATTTTGAGAACATGAAGGAAGAGAAGGTATATGAAGCTGACACATATTATGCATATGGTGGAGATTGGGGAGATAGACCGAACGATGGCAATTTCTGTGCAAATGGGTTAGTTTCAGCTGATAGGACATTACAGCCTGAGATATATGAGGTTAAGAAGGTATACCAGAACATATTAGTCAAACCTGTTGATGTAGTGAATGGAGTAGTGAACATAATAAATGAGCATTTATTTACAAACTTAAAGGATGAGTACAACTGCAGCTGGGTATTAAAGGAAGATGATAAGATAATAGATCAAGGCAGTTTAAGCGATAGTGACCTTGACATAGCGCCGCAGAGCAGCAAGCAGGTAACAATACCGTTTAATAAGCCGAGCAGTTTAAAGGCAGGAGCGGAGTATTGGTTAGATTTAAGCTTTACACTGAAGAAAGACAAGTCATGGGCGGAAGCTGGGTATGAAGTTGCGAAGGAGCAATTCAATGTACCATTTGCGACACCGAGGGCACCGGCGATTAATATTAGCAATTTACCGAATTTAGATGTTACAGAGGATGTATATCAAATTAATATAAGCGGGCAAGATTTCAGTATAACATTTGACAAGCAGAGAGGGACGATAACATCGTACACATATAAAGGTAAGCAATTGATAAAAGAAGGGCCGATACCGAATTATTGGAGGGCACCGAATGACAACGACAAGGGTAATGGCATGCCAGGAAGATGTGCAACATGGAGATTAGCAGGGCAAAATAGACAGGTAAGCAATGTAACTATCAATAAGCTCAAAGATAATGTATTAAGAATAGAGGTAAGTGGCACGTTGCCTACAACAACTCCATCCCAGTACAAGATGAATTATACGATATTAGGTGATGGGAGTGTCATCGTAGATAGCACTTTAATTCCTGGTGCAAGCAATTTACCTGAGATACCTGAGGTAGGTACAATACTTACGATACCGGGTGGTTATGAGAACATAACGTGGTATGGTCGAGGGCCACAAGAGAACTACTGGGACAGGAACACAGGTGCGCATGTTGGAGTATATAAGAGCACAGTAGATGAGCAATTCTTCCCGTATATAGAGCCACAGGAGACAGGTAACAAGACAGATGTAAGATGGGTTACATTGACAGACAATGATGGGATAGGGCTTATGGCAATTGGTATGCCGGTACTTGAAGTAAATGCACTACACTATACACCGTGGGATCTTGACAGTGTAGACCATCCATACAAGCTTAAAAGAAATGAGGACATAACGTTGAGGTTAAATTATCATCAGATGGGTGTTGGAGGAGACAACAGTTGGGGAGCAAGACCACACCCTGAGTTTACACTATATGCTAACAAGACTTATTCATACAGCTATCTGTTAAAGCCAATAGATACAAAGGAAGCACAACCGATGGCAATTAGTAAGTTTACAACAACATCTGCTGCATTGAGTGGGATAAAGATAAATGGAAAACCATTGGACACATTCAGCATAGATGTTTACGATTATCGAATAACATATCCAAAGGGAATGGTTACCGAACTACCAAAAGTTGAGGCAATACCGACAAGCGATGCAGTTGTGGTGAAAGTAGAACAAGCAGAGGTATTACCTGGTAGTGCTAAAATAACAGCTACTAATATGTTTGGTGAAACAACAGTATATACAATAAACTTTGACTTATCACCGGTAATTTATGCAAGTGATATTGACTGGGTAAGTGGAACAGTTGGTTGGAGCACTATAAAGAAAGATAAAAGTATTGATGGCAACACCCTAACCTTATTAGGACCATCTGGTAATGTAACGTTTAGTAAAGGTATTGGAACACATGCAAATTCAGAGATAGTATATGATGTTTCGAATAAAGGTTATGTAGCATTCCAGGCATACGTAGGAGTTGATAGGGAAGTTGGCAGCAATGGAAGTGTAGTATTCCAGGTATACACTGATGGTAACAAGGTCTTTGACAGTGGCACTATGACGGGTAGCACGCAAGCACAATTTGTGAATATTGATTTAACAGGTGTTAGCCAATTAAAACTAGTAGTTACTGATGCCGGTGATGGCAACAGTTGGGATCATGCAGACTGGGCAGATGCGAAGTTCTTACTCGCTGATGACATAACACCACCAAATGATGTAAGCAATGCAACAGTTGAAGAGGGGAATGGTAAGCTGACAGTATCATGGGTAAGTCCGCAGGATATCGATTTGAACATGATATGGATTAAAGTAACCGATGGGCAAGACTTTGCGAAATCTGTATATGCATCGGCATATGATACATCAGTAGTAATTGATGGATTGACACCTGGAGTAAATTATACAATAACAATAAAAAGTGTTGATACCTCATGGAATGTATCAAATGGCGTAGTTTTGCAGGGTACTCCCGCATCAGGTGAAGAAGGGAAACCCGAGGAAGAAGGACCAACACCACAGCCGCAACCAGCACCAACACCTACAAAGACAACAAAACAGGCAACAGAAGTATCACAAGGGAAAGTAGTTGTAGAAAATAACATAACAACCCTTACAGTAGACGAAAACAAAGTGGCAAAGGACATAAAAGACACTTCAAAGAAAGAAATACAATTTGACTTAACGAATATAGGAACTACACCTCAAAAAGCTTTAGAAATACCTGTAATTGTACTTAATTTAATAGCAGAGAACAACAAAAACGTAGTAGTAAAATCAGACGAAGTAGCTCTCCAATTTGATGCAAAAACTTTAGCAGTATCACAAGAAGCAATTGACCTCATAAACAAAGCAGGAACAGTAAGAGTTATCATACACAATAAAGGTAAAGTAACAGGAGCATCTTTCGAGCCCATAACAAGCGCTTATGACATAACAATAAAAGCAGGAGATAAAGACGTAAAAATAGGGTCACCAGTAAAAATGACATTTAACATAAAAGGCGCAAAAGACATAAGGAAGGTGGCAGTATATTATTACAATGAGACAACAAATCAATGGGAATATGTAGGAGGAAAAGTTGACAAAGTAGAAAACACAATAACCTTCGAAGCAAAACACTTCTCAACCTATGCAGCCTTTGAATACAACAAAGAATTCAAAGACGTATCAAAAGACTTCTGGGCATATGACGTAGTAAGTGTACTTGCATCAAGACACATAATAAAAGGGATAGATGAAAACACCTTTTTACCAAACGAAAAAATAACAAGAGCAGAATTTGCAGCATTAATGATAAGGGCATTAGGAATAGAAGAAGAGCCGTACCAAGTAGAATTCAATGACGTAAAAGAAGGAGCATGGTATGCAAACGCGATAGAAGCAGCATACAAAGCAGGGATAATGTTAGGAGACGGCAAGAATATGAGGCCAGATGACCCAATAACAAGAGAAGAGATGACGGCAGTAATAATGAGGGTATACGGAAAATTGACAGATTACAAAGAAGACAACATAGGGGATACCACTTTCAGTGATAACGACAAGATAAGCGAATGGGCAAGGAATGTAGTAGCCAATGCAGTGAAACTTGGGATAGTAAGAGGATATGAAGATAACACTTTCAAGCCAAAAGACAACGCTACAAGAGCAGAGGCAGCGGCTATGCTTTACAGAATCTTGGAGAAAACGGGAAATATATAATGATGGAGATATTGATCTAACTGGTGAACAATATAAAAATTTGAAAGGGGATGCTTTTAAATTACAGAAAAGCATCCCCTATACCAGAAAAAGCTAGTTAAAACATGCAAAATAGTATTAAATTATAATAATTGTCAACCGCAATTTAGAAAATATAAGAGACTAACTTTTGTTAATTCTGGAATGGTTTAAAAGTTAGAGCGAAAGCAGTAAAGCATTACTTCTCAAACAATTTAAATAAAGAAATAAGAAATTTTAAGATATACGCAATAGATTCTTATACATTTAAATGACTTTTAAAAAAATCTTGTATAAGGGTGTAGATGACATTTACCTTATGGGAGGTAAAACGAAAAAATTAAGGACAAAAATCTAATGAACACGGGGTATATCTATAAGAAAAGTGAAAATGTTTTGTTATAATATAGAGATAAAAGATGAGGTTTATCAAATTCAGCTATTTAATAGTTGGGGGAAACTTTGGATTACAAAAAAAGTTTATAAAAATTTTTAATAAATTACGGTTTAGAAGAAGGAATTTTTAAATTCATGTCGAATATATAATATAGGAGTTAGTTAAAATAAAAAATAAAGTATAAAATATTTGAGAAATATTTACATAAAAGATACGGTTTAAGTTAAATGATAACGTTCACGGAAATTAATTTCTTTTGCACAGAAAAAATTTATTGTGAAAGAAGGTGATATGCTGCGACTCGATAATTAAAAAATTTAAAAATCATGAGAAACCTTAATGAAAGTATTCAATTATTAAAAAAAGGAGGAGCTAATTTATGAAAAAATTATTGACTTATGTTGTCTTACTCATGTTTGTTTTTTCAGTACTATTTACTGGATGTGGCAGTTCCAGTAATACAACATCAACTAGTAATTCTCAACAAAATGCGGCTGCCAATACCAGTAATGAAAAATTGCCTTTTATAGGCGTGGCGATTTACAAATTTGATGATACTTTTATGACAAGCGTGCGTGATAATATTGCTAAAGCGGCAGAAGGCAAAGCTAAAGTTGATATTGTAGATAGCCAAAATTCACAACCAGTACAAAATGATAAAGTGGATCTTTTTATAACAAAGAAGGTAGACGCCCTTATAATTAATCCAGTGGATCGCACTGCTGCAGGTACAATTATTGATAAAGTAAAACAAGCAAATATTCCTGTTGTATTTATTAATAGAGAACCGCTACCAGATGATATGAAAAAATGGGACAAAGTTTATTATGTAGGAGCAAAAGCAGAACAATCTGGCACATTGCAAGGTGAAATAATGGTAGATTATTGGAAATCACATCCTGAAGCTGATAAAAATCATGATGGTGTTATGCAATATGTTATGTTAATGGGAGAACCAGGCCACCAAGATGCTGAACTTCGTACCAAATATTCTATTGAAGCTGTTAAAGAAGCTGGAATTAAAGTGCAAGAACTTGCTAAAGATACCGCAATGTGGGACCGTGTAAAAGCTCAAGATAAAATGGCAGCTTTTTTAGCAGCTTATGGTGATAAAATTGAAGCAGTATTTGCTAATAATGACGATATGGCTTTGGGCGCAATTGAAGCACTAAAGGCAGCAGGCTATTTCAAAAATAATAAATATATTCCTGTTGTGGGGGTCGATGCAACTGTTCCAGGTGTTCAAGCTCTCAAAGAGGGAACTCTTCTTGGCACTGTTTTAAACGATGCTAAAAATCAAGGTAAAGCAGCATTTATGTTGGCTTATGTTCTTGCGCAAGGTCAGACACCAACTAAAGAAAATATTGGCTATGATATAACAGATGGTAAATATGTGTGGATTCCATATGTAAAAATTACGTTAGATAATATTAACGATGCTACTCAATAGAAATGTATTGTAAAAGATTATAAAGCAAGGATTTTTCCTTGCTTTATAATAAATTTTTTAAAGGCAGAATCAGGAGGCATTAAGATGACGAATAATGAATTTATACTGGAAATGAACAACATTTCAAAAGAGTTCCCAGGAGTAAAAGCACTTGATAACGTAACTTTAAAAGTGCGTGCGGGTACTGTGCACGCGATTATGGGTGAAAATGGAGCAGGAAAGTCAACTTTAATGAAGTGCCTGTTTGGAATTTATGAACCTGATTCAGGTGAAATTATACTAAATGGTAAAAAAATTAGTATAAAAAATTCAAAAGAGGCGTTAGATTATGGAATTTCTATGATACATCAGGAATTACATCCTGTAAGGTATCGCAATGTGATGGAAAACATATGGCTTGGACGTTTTCCTATGAAAAAGTATAGTTTATTTAAATTAGTTGACGAAAAGAAAATGTATCAAGATACTGAAGAACTTTTAGCAGGGTTGAAAATAGATATTAAACCAACTGAATTGGTAAAAAATTTATCAGCATCAAAAATTCAATATATAGAAATAGCTAAAGCAATTTCATATAATGCAAAAATTATAATTATGGATGAACCAACATCTTCTTTGACAGAGAATGAAGTTACTCATTTGTTTGATCTTATTCGAACTTTAAAAAAAGAAGGTGTGTCAATAATTTATATATCTCATAAGATAGATGAAATTTTTGAAATTGCGGATGAAGTAACTATTATGCGTGATGGAAAAGTGGTTGGAACATGGGATACTAAAGAATTAACTGAAGATAAGATAATATCAAAAATGGTTGGACGTGAAATGACTAACAGATTTCCAATAAGGAATAGTAAGCCAGGTGAAGTTATACTCAAAGTTGAAAATTTAACATCACCCTTGCCAAAATCGTTTAAAAATGTTTCTTTTGAACTTAGAAAAGGCGAAATATTGGGTATAGGTGGGTTAGTAGGTTCTCAACGTACTGAACTTGTGGAAGCTTTGTTTGGATTAAGATCGATAGCATCAGGGAGAATTTTTATAAAAGGAAAAGAGGTTATCATTAGATCCCCTATTGATGCTAAAAAACATGGGATGGCTTTACTTACTGAAGAAAGACGTTCGACAGGAATTTTTCCAGACCTAAATATACTAGAAAATACTACAATTGCCAATATAAAAAAATATGTAAACCACTTTTTATTGCTTAATGACAGGGAACGAAAAGATGATACTAAACAGATGGTAAACGCGTTAAAAGTCAAAACTCCCTCATTAAAAACTTTAATTAAAGATTTGTCTGGTGGAAATCAACAAAAGGTGCTTTTGGCTAGATGGCTTCTTACTTCTCCTGAAATATTAATACTTGATGAGCCAACACGAGGTATTGATGTTGGTGCAAAGTATGAGATATATACAATTATGAATGAACTTACAATGCAAGGGAAAAGTATTATAATGATATCATCTGAAATGCCCGAACTTTTAGGGATGGCAGATAGAATTATGGTGATGTGTGAAGGTTATTTATCTGGAATCCTTGATAAAGAAGAAGCAACGGAAGAAAAAATAATGCGCCTTGCTAGTAAATATACAAATTAATACGGAGGAGATAATGATGAACAACAGAATTAAAAATTATTTGACACAATATGCCATATATGTTGTATTAATATTACTAATTATAGGAATTGCCATAAAAGATCCTACTTTTATATCACTAAGAGTTTTTAGAGATATCCTAGTTCAAAGTTCTACAAGAATTATTATTGCTTTAGGGGCTGCACTTGTTATTTTAATAGGAGGTGCAGACCTTTCAGCAGGGCGATTAGTAGGGTTGGCTGCTGTGGTGTCTGCTTCGCTACTTCAAATGCCCGATTATCCAAGGAGATTTTTCCCTGATTTACCACAACTTCCTTTATGGATCCCCATTTTAATAACCATTCTTATAGGATTTGGTTTTGGACTTTTAAATGGATTTGTAGTTTCTAGATTTAGTGTACCTCCATTTATTGCTACTTTGGGTACAATGGTCATTGTTTATGGGGCAAATTCTATTTATTTTAATTTACCTCCTAACAATTCTCAACCTATTGCAGGACTAAGGAAAGATTTTTCTGAACTTGGTACAGGGGGGATTTTTGGGATTCCTTATGTTATAATTATTGCAGTTATTATTACTATAATCATGTGGATAGTTTTAAACAAAACAAGTTTTGGCAAAAATTTGTATGCAATTGGTGGAAATAGGGAAGCGGCAGTTGTATCAGGTGTTGATGTAAAACGTCATATTTTATGGTTATTTGCTCTAGCTGGAACTTTATATACCATTGCTGGTATCTTGGAAGCAGCAAGGACAGGAGGTGCTACAAATAACTATGGTAATATGTATGAACTTGACGCGATAGCTGCGTGTGTAGTTGGTGGATGGTCTGTTTCTGGTGGTGTAGGTACTGTACCTGGGGTTGTAGTAGGTGTGCTGATATTTAGTGTAATTAACTATGGATTAACATTTATTGGTATTGATCCATATTGGCAATTGATAATTAAAGGTATAATTATTGTATCTGCAGTTGCTGTAGATATTAGGAAATATTTAGCTAAAAAATAAGGTTTTGGTATACTATAATAAGTTCTTTAATTTAATCAGGATAGTTTAGAGGGGGATTGTATGTGCATTATATGACACAATTAATATCAACTTTTTTAGAGTTAATTTAACAAAATGTAGTATAAGACAGAAAATGAATGCGGAGAAATTAATAGAGACATTTTAATCCCACCCTGCGGTGGGGTTTTTAATTCTATTGAGTAAATATCAAATCTTTTAACCTTTTCATTATTACCAGTTTTTCTAAATAATCCATAATAAGAATAAAATAATTGAATGAGTTGTTTAATATGTAAAAATAAAAATAGAAATCATAAAATAATTATAAAAATTTATCTTCCTTGAACTCATTGCCCAATTATAAAATGAAGTAATATCCAAGTAAAAAGTACCATAATTTATGAAAAAATTTGAGTTGTAAAAAAATTTAGTAACTAATTCGATAGGAGGACTTACTATGCCTATTCATTTTAATGATAAAACAAGAACCTTTCATTTAACAGCAAAAGATACAAGTTATATAATTCATGTTTTAAAAAACGACGCTGTTTTGCATGCATATTTTGGTAAAAAGATAAAGAACGCAAATATATATCACTTGTTAAAATTGCCTCATGTAAGTATAGATACTGATAATATTAACTTTGGAAATTATCTAATGTTAGATTTTTTGCCACAAGAGTATCCTGCGTATGGCAATACTGATTTTAGAAGTCCTGCGTATCAAATTCAGCTTGAAAATGGTTCTACTATTTCTGATTTAAGATACCTCTCTCACAAAATCTATAAAGGTAAACCTAAATTAGAAGGGCTTCCAGCTACTTTTGTTGAAAGTAAAGATGAAGCTGATACTCTTGAAATAGAGTTATATGATAAAGTAGCGAATTTAAAAGTAACTTTAATTTACACGGCATTTAGAGATTATGATGTTATCACAAGGTCAGTGAGATTTGAAAACATGGGAAAAGAAGACATAAAATTGTTAAGAGCTTTGTCTATGAATGTTGATTTTAGTGATGATAAGTTTGACATGCTTCAATTGTCAGGGGCTTGGGCGAGAGAAAGACATGTCATAAGAAAACCACTTACTCTTGGAGTTCAGTCTATTGAAAGCAGAAGAGGTGCAAGCAGCCATCAGCAAAATCCTTTTATAGCACTTTTAAGGAAAGACGCTGACGAATGGCATGGAGATGTTTATGGATTTAGCCTTGTTTACAGTGGCAATTTCTTGGCACAAGTAGAAGTGGATCAATATAATATGGCAAGAGTTTCTATGGGAATCAATCCATTTGATTATTCATGGCTTTTAAAGCCAGGTGAAACATTTCAAACACCAGAAGTCGTTATGGTTTATTCGGATGGTGGCTTAAATAAAATGTCAAATACCTATCACAAACTGTACAGAAATAGACTTATGAGAAGTAAATTTAAGGACAGAGAAAGACCAATTCTTATAAACAACTGGGAAGCTACTTATTTTGATTTTACAGAAGAAAAACTTAAAGAACTTGCTAAAGAAGCTAAAGATTTGGGGATTGAATTGTTTGTTCTTGACGATGGATGGTTTGGAAAAAGAAATTCTGACAATTCTTCACTGGGAGATTGGTTTGTAAATAAAGAAAAGATTCCAAGTGGTTTGGATGGCCTTGCAAAAGACATAAATTCTTTAGGTTTAAAATTTGGATTATGGATGGAACCAGAAAAGGTGTCTCCTGATAGTGATCTATATAGAAAGCATCCTGATTGGTGTATACATGTACCTGATAGGCCGAGAAGTGAAAGCAGAAATCAACTTGTGTTAGACTTGTCGCGAAAAGATGTACAAGATTATATTATAAAAGTAGTGTCAGATATTTTGGAAAGCGCCGACATAAGTTATGTAAAATGGGATATGAACAGAAATATGACAGAGATAGGGTCTGCACTTTTGCCGCCAGAGAGGCAAAGAGAGACTGCTCACAGATATGTTCTTGGACTTTACAGAATATTAGAAGAAATAACGACAAGGTTTCCTGATGTTTTGTTTGAAAGTTGTGCTGGTGGTGGCGGTCGTTTTGACCCTGGAATGCTTTATTACATGTCCCAGACTTGGACTAGTGATGATACAGATGCTGTGGAAAGACTTAAAATACAGCATGGTACAAGTATAGTTTATCCTCTTATTTCAATGGGAAGTCATATATCTGCTGTACCAAATCACCAAGTTCATAGGGTTACACCGTTAAAGATGCGTGCACATGTGGCAATGTCAGCCAATTTTGGCTTTGAACTTGATTTAACAAAATTGAGCAGTGAAGAAAAAGAGGAAATTAAAAAATATGTGGTGAAATATAAAGAAATTAGGAAACTTGTACAGTTTGGAGACTTTTATAGATTGCTAAGTCCTTTTGAAGGGAATGAAACTGCTTGGTTGATTGTTTCTGAGGATAAAAGAGAATTTTTGCTCTATTATTTTAGAATTTTGGGAGGAGCAAATGAACCTATTAAAAGACTTCGTCTAAAGGGAATAAATCCAGTTTTCAATTATGTTTTAGAAGATGATGATAGTGTATATTGTGGTGAAGAACTTATGTATGCAGGGATAGTAATTCCAGAACTTAAAGGGGACTTTCAGAGTATTATGATGCATTTTAAGGAGGAGAGTATTAAGAATGGGTAGAGAAGTATTGAATTTTAATGTAGATTGGTTATATATTCCTGAAGACTTAAATGATGCATATAAACTTGATTTTGATGAAAGCAATTTTGAATTTGTTAGTCTTCCTCATGCAAACAAGATATTTCCTCATCACTATTTTAAAGAGGAAGATTATAGGTTTGTTTCGTGGTATAGAAAGCACTTTAAACTAGATAGCAAATATGAGGGTAAAAAGGTTTATATTCATTTTGAAGGTGTTATGACTGTTGCGAAGGTTTATGTAAATGGCGAATTCGTAGGTGAGCATAAAGGAGGATATACCCCTTTTGAATTTAACATTACAGAATATGTCAAATATGGCGTTTTTGAAAATTTAATTGCTGTACAAGTGGATTCAAGAGAACATAAAGATATTCCCCCAGAAGGTTTTCTTGTAGATTATATGTTGTTTGGTGGAATATACAGAAATGTATGGTTGAAAATTTTAAATGAAACTTATATACAAGATGTTTATTTTGTTGTTGATAAATTGCAAGATTCTGTTGCGGAAATTTCAATTACTACAACCATCGAAGGTAAAGAGGTAAGAAATGCAAAAATATTGACAGAGGTTATAAATAAAGAAGGTGCTGTGTGTTCATCTTCTGTTACTGATGTTAAAGACATGCAAAAGGAGATTGTACAGCGAATAAAGATGGAGAATCCATTAACTTGGCATCCAGATCATCCGTATTTATATAATGTGTCTGTAAAACTTATTGCAGAGAATGAAATTTTAGATAATTATACTTTTAGAACAGGAATAAGGACTGTGCATTTTGGAGATGATGGCAAATTTTATATTAATGGTGAACCTTTAAAATTAAGAGGGTTAAACAGGCATCAGACTTTTCCTTATGTTGGCGGTGCTATGCCGGATAGGGTACAAAGAAAAGATGCAGATATATTAAAGTATGAATTGGGATTAAATTATGTTAGAACGTCACATTATCCACAGGCTGTTTCATTTTTGGATAGATGTGATGAAATAGGCTTGTTAGTTTTTGAAGAAATACCTGGATGGCAGCATATAGGCGATGAAAATTGGAAGAACATTGCAAAAGAGAATTTAAAAGAAATGATTTTAAGAGATAGAAATCATCCTTGTATATTTATGTGGGGTGTGCGAATAAATGAGTCTTTAGATGACCACGATTTTTATAAAGAAATGAATGAAATAGCTCATAAATTAGACAGGAGTAGACCAACAGGTGGTGTTAGATATTTAAGAGATAGTGAAAAACTTGAGGATGTATTTACATATAACGACTTTATATACAATTTAGAAGGCAAAATACAACTTCCAAATCACAGAAAGTATATGGTAACAGAATATATGGGACACATGTATCCAACAAAATCATATGATAATCTCAATCGTCTTATTACTCATGCAAGGTTGCATGCTCTTATCCAAGATAAACAATATGGGATGCCAAACATGGCTGGTGCATCAGGCTGGTGTGCATTTGATTATAATACCACAAGTGCTTTTGGTTCAGGAGATAATATATGCTATCATGGAGTCTGTGATATATTTAGACTTCCAAAGTTTGCAGCTCATTTTTACAGGAGCCAAGCTGACCCGCACTTATATGGACCCTATGTGTTTATAGCTTCGTACTTAATACCATCATTTGAGGAAGAGAACGGCGATAAATTGCTTGTATTTAGCAATTGCGAAGAAGTAGAACTTTATATAAATGATAAATTTGTGAAAAGACAAATGCCCAATAGAGTTGATTTTCCTAGTTTACCACATCCGCCTTTTGAATTTTCAATGAAGGAATGCGGAATCAACTATATGGAGGTAAGAGTTAATAATGCTTCTATTACTGCAGTAGGTTTGATAGACGGTAAGGAAGTAGCAAGACATACATTAAGGCCATATGGGAAACCACATAAATTAGTTCTTTCTTGTGACGATGAAGAGATTATGGCAGATGGCTCCGATTGTACAAGGGTTGTTATAAGTGTTGTGGATGAAAACGGCTCTATTCTCCCATATGCTAATATACCTGTATCATTTGAAATAGAAGGAGAAGGAAAACTGATTGGAGAAAATCCATTGGTATTAGAGGCTGGCAGAGGAGCAGTTTATATAAAATCAACACGAAAACCGGGAGAAATAATTTTAAAAGCTAAATCTCATTATGTATTAGAAGAAAGCAATGTGTCTATAAAAACTAAGTCAATAGGATATTAATAAACCCACCCTTTGGGGTGGGTTTTGTTTTGTGCTATCATGCAAATATAATCTGAGAGATTATAATATTGACAGATTTTTCTTAAATAAACTATAATGAAAACAAAATAATGAAAAGACTGTTAAGAGATATAGAAGATATAGGAGAGGAGCATTAAGTATGAAGAGACTATATTTGGCATTTATTATGTTAATTGCATTTAGCATCATTTCTTCAGGTTGTTCTAATTCAAATTCACAAGAAAATCTTTATACGGGAACAATAGAAGCCGAAACTTTGTATGTA
>Ga0207429_10103_pt1 | contig 16599 bp, 14 predicted proteins | sample YelNats1bottle13_FD_187545 | JGI IMG/M metagenome (GOLD analysis project Ga0207429, IMG submission 187545) | Hot spring thermophilic microbial communities from Obsidian Pool, Yellowstone National Park, USA - site 1 bottle 13 (SPAdes) (version 2) | ecosystem: Environmental > Aquatic > Thermal... | reverse complement strand
AGGGACAAAACGGCCCTGGAAAGGGCAAAAATTTCTTTGTATTTATAAAATATTTATCAAAAATGCTTGTAAAAATACTCAAACCCCACTTTTCGTTTTTTGAAAAGTGGGGTTTGTCGACGGTCTGAGGCTGCATTAAAATGCAGCCTATTTTTTTGTTGACAATTTAGAAATTTTTAATATTATATTAATGAAGTTGTAACTTAAAAATTGTATCGATACAATAGGAGGGGTTCTATGAAGGATGAAAAATTAAAAAACATTATTTATTCAGGATTAGGTATAGCTCTTGTTTTTGTAGCAACGATTGCTATAAAAATTCCTTATGTTAAAGGTTATATTAATTTTGGGGATATTTTTATTTTTATTATTTCAAGTATATTTGGTGATAAAATAGGCTTTATTTCTGGTGGATTGGGTTCTGCATTAGCAGATATATCATTAGGTTATAATATTTATGCACCAGCAACTTTTGTAATTAAAGGTTTAGAAGGTTTTATTTCAGGAGTTTTATATAATAAATCAAGGGAAAGCTCAAATACATTTTTATATTATTTTTCATATATAATAGCTGGATTATGGATGGTTTTAGGATATTTTATTTATGAAACTTTAATATACGGATATTTAACAGCAACTGCTGCAATTTTTGGTAACTTAGTTCAAGGATTGGCAAGCGCTCTAGTAGCCATTATATTAATAAGGCCTATCAAGATGTTATTAAATAGATAATGTAAGTGCCTAAAAGGCTTTTGCCTTTTGGGCACTTTTTGTTTATTTATAAAAAAATGTGGTAAAAATATTAATAGTTAAAAATGGAGGTGAAGATATGTTAAATAGGATAAGAGAAAGAAGAATACAAAGAGATGGACTTTATGAAATAACATTGCAAATTCCAGAGGATGAATATTTTAGCGTTTATGATAGCGTTACAGAATATAATGCAGTTGAGATATTAGGAAACTATCTTATGAAATATCAAGATGATGCAAGATTTGATAATGTTAGAATAAAACATAATAAAAATGGTCATGTTGTAGATATAAAGGCGGATCTTCATTATCTTAAAAATGATCATACAGATGCCTCTCCTATTCCTGATATGTTAAATAAAATAAGAGGTGAGTAATTTGCTTATTCCTTACATGGTTATATGTTTTATTTTTGGTGCTTTATTTTACTTTACGAAAAACATAATTTTAATTAGTGCAGTTTTATCTGCACTTTTTTTGACTTTTTATTTAGGAAAAAGAAGCTTGGCATTGTTTTTAGCGGCTTTTTTTGTTTTTGGTTATATATCAAGTTATTTTCAAAATGAGGCTACTGAGCATAAAATAAATAAATTGATGAGATTTAATAAAGTTGAAGGATATGTTGTAGATAAATATAACAATAATGTTTTAATTACAAATTTTAAAGAAAACTATAAAATTTTGGTTAATTTAAAACAAGCTAGAGTAGGGGTAGGGGATTATTTAATTGTAAATTCTAATATTTTATTATTACCTAATTATAGTAAAAGGTTTTATTATTCTAAAGGAATTATAGCAAAAGCAAATATTATTAATTTTAAAATTCAAGAGAGAAACAATATAATAACTTTTCTTATAAAGAACAAATATAGATTGATAGAAAAACTTTTGGATATAGATAAAATATCTGGGGCATTTTTATCTGGAATATTATTTGGTTATACAAAAAATATAGAGGATGATTATTATAAAATTTTTGATGAACTTGGAATAACGCATATTTTGGCTGTGTCAGGATTTAATTTGGGTATAATATATCTATTCTTTAATAAAATTTTTTCAAACTTTAGTTATATCTTAAGAAAAATATTAACTTTGTGTATTTGCTTTATTTTTGTATTTATTGCAGCTTTTGAAGCATCTATTTTAAGGGCATTTATTATGATTGTTTTTTTAAATATTGCAAGGTTTTTAAAAAGACCATCATCTAGTATTAATAATTTGTTTTTAGCTATGTTATTGATGCTCATTAGAAATATATTTTTGATTTTTAATGGAGGGTTTATATTTTCCTTTGGTGCAACTTTAGGAATTTTACTTTTAAACTCTTATTTTAAAAAATATAATGATGATATATCAGCATCTATTTCGACATTTTTATTTACATTTCCGATTGTTTTATTGTATAGAGGATACTTTTCACTATTAAGTTTAATGATAAACATATTAATAAGTCCTTTTGTTGCTTTTTTAACAGTGGCTTCTTTTATATCAACAACTTTATATTTTATTTTTGAGTTTGATTTTATATTGTATTTTCCTTTATATTTAGGAAGAATATTTATAAATTTTTTAAAGGTTATTCAAGATTATAATGTTTTGTTTTATTTTAATATAAATTATGTAACTTTGTTTTCCTACTATTTTTTGATTATTATCAATTTTGTTTTTGTTAAGTTAAAAAATAAGAGGATTTTAAATTATGTTTTAGGATCAATATTATTGTTATCTATTTTATATAAGCCTAATAATTTATTAATAAGCTTTATAAATGTAGGACAAGGAGACAGTATTTTTATTGAAACTCCAAATAGACATTGTATATTAATTGATACAGGCCCAAGCTATTTAGATTATTTGGCGGCTGAGTCTAAAGTAGTTCCATTTATAAAGAAAAGAGGATATAATAAAATAGACTTGTTTATAATAACACACCCCCATAAGGATCATTTTTCAGGATTTGATTATATATTAAAAAATTTTCATGTAAAAAGAGTAGCGGCTTCTTTTAAAATAAGTAATGTTGATTTTTTATATCTTGTTAAAGGAGATAAAATTTTAGTTGATAATGTTGAACTAGATGTTTTATATCCTCAAAACATAATTTATAAGGATGATAAAAATGAAAATGCACTAGTTTTAAGTTTAAAGTATAAGGATTTTTCAATGTTGTTGCCATCAGATGCAGATTTAGATAACATAGATTTAGAATCTAAAGTTTATGATATAATTCAGCTGCCTCATCATGGTTCAATAAATTCTATGGGGTTAGATACAATAAAGAATTATCATTTTAGAAATGCTATTATTTCTGTAGGTAAAAATAACTTTGGGCATCCTTCTGTTCTTCTTTTAGATTATTTAAAGGATAGTGGAATAAAATTTTATAGAACAGATGTTAATGGTAATATTTTAATTTCTACTAATGGAAAAAAATATTTCGTAAAAGGTGATTGGAATGATAGTGAATGATTTAAAAGCTTTTATTAAAGAAATGAACAATAACGTTTTTATTGTAGGAGGAGTAGATAGAAAAAAAATTGATTATGCTATAAAGAAGATTTATGACTTTTCACAATCTAATGGATATGATTTAAGGATAATAGATTTTGAATTATCCTCCTTTGATGATATAAAAAATGCGTGTTTTACTTCTACGTTTTTTTTAAGCAAAAAACTTGTGCATGTGAAGAATTTTGAGTTGATTAAAGTAAAAGGAGAAGATGAAAAGAGTAGTTTGGATAATATACAAGTTAAAGATATTGTTGAGCTTATAAAAAATTTAGATACAGATACTATACTTTTATTAAGCTATGATGGGCAAATCGATCTTACAAATCAAATTAGTAAGATTGTATCAGAAATAGGATGTGTAGCCAACTTTTCATTAACTAAACAGGATTTACCTTTGTATATTGATAAAATTTTAAATAAAGAATATAAAAGGATTGGAAAGGCTGAAATTAATTATTTTTTAGAATCAATAAATTATTCAACAGAACAGATTTATAATGAATTAGAAAAACTTATAGATTATACAATGGATGAAACAAGGATTACTATAAAGCATATAGATGATATTGTTACAAAAACATTGGAAAGCAATATATTTAAAATGGTTGATAGTATAGGTAAAAAAGAGGCCCATATAGCATTATCTATTTTAAATAATTTGATAAATCAAAAAGAGCCTGAGCTTAAGATATTGGGAATGATAATAAGACAATTTAGACTGTTATATCTTATGAAGATAATAGATGAACGACATAAGGGGATGATAGAAGAAGAAATTTTAAAAAAATTGTCTTTAGATGCTAGGAAAAAATTTATTATAAGAAACTTAAGAATACAAAATCAAAGGTTTAATAAACAAGAATTGATAAGGAATATAAATTTATGTTTAGATACGGATTATAAGATAAAGTCTGGGAATATTCAGGATGGAAAACTTGCATTAGAACTTTTAATTTTAAATATTTGTAAATAAAAAACACCCGCAAGGGTGTTTTTTATTATTGATTTGAAGCTTTGTTTAATTTTAAAGTAAGTCTTGACTTATATCTTGCTGCTGCGTTAGCGTGAATTACTCCTTTAGCGGCTGCTTTGTCAATCTTTTTGATAGCTTCAACAAGTAAAACCTTTGCTTCTTCCATATTTCCATTTTGAAGTGCTGCTAAGAACTTTTTAATAGCTGTTCTCATTGATGATTTAACCATTTTATTTCTTAGAGTTCTCTTTTGTGTTTTCTTTATTCTTTTTATAGCTGATTTTATATTTGCCATTGACTACCCTCCTCAACAATTTTTATCTTTAAGCCAGCAGTTGGGGAAACGGCGAAGGGTCGAGCATACTACAACAAGTAGTATTATAACATTAATAATTTTGGTTTTCAAGCAAAATATGTTTTTTTTATACAATATTTTTAAGTTTTTCATAAATAGAGTATATGAAATATGATTATGGGAACTATATATTATAGAATTTAAATATTAAAGAGGGTGGTTAAATGTTTAATGTTAGGACTGACCTTGCTATAGAAGCAAGAGAAATATATAAACAAGGTAGCAATAGAGAAGTCCCGGGAGTTTCAGTTGATGTTAATAATGAAGATGAAGACATAAAAATAACAATAGTAAAGGTTTTAGATGAAGTAGGGGCAAGGATTATAGGAAAACCTATAGGTAGTTATATTACTATGGAAGTTCCTAAAATAAGGCATTATGATGCAGAATTTCATGATAGATTAGGCAAATCTCTTGCAAAACAACTTTCAAATCTTATAAATCTAAAAAAAGATGGAACGGTGTTAGTAGTTGGGCTTGGTAACTGGAATGTAACCCCTGATTCTTTAGGTCCAAAAGTAGTATCTAAGTTATTTATAACAAGACATTTAAAACAGTATATGCCACAGTATCTTGAAGAAGGAATAAATCCTGTATGTGCTATATCGCCGGGAGTATTAGGAATTACAGGTATAGAAACTGCAGAAATAATCCAAGGAGTTGTAGAAAAGGTAAAACCGGATGTTATTATTGCCATTGATGCTTTAGCATCCAGAAAGATGGAAAGAGTTGTTACAACCATTCAAATTGGAGATACTGGAATAAATCCAGGTTCAGGAGTTGGAAATAGAAGGATGGAATTATCTCAAAAAACGCTTGGGGTGCCAGTAATTGCAATTGGGGTTCCTACTGTAGTTGATGCTGCGACTTTGGCTAATGATACAATTGATCTTATGATTGATTCTTTAATAAAACAAAGCCAAAATGACAAGGATTTTTACAATATGTTAAAAAATATAAACAAAGATGAAAAATATACTTTAATAAGGCAGATATTAAATCCATATATAGGAGATTTAATGGTTACTCCAAAAGAAATAGATAGCCTTATTGAGGATATATCTAAAGTGATTGCCAATGCTATAAATATTGCTGTTCATCCTGGAGTTGGGCTTGAGGATATAAATAAGTATATTCATTAATTTTGACACCGAAAGGTGTCTTTAATTTTTTGTTTTATTATCAAAGATAAAATCATATAAATGTTACGAATAGTTTTAAAAGGGGAAGATGGGGATGCATAAGAGGTTAGATTGGAAATTAATTTTGGAAGTTTTAGCAAAACTTGTATTGTTTTTTGCTTTTTTTAGGATAATTATTCCGTATATTTTTCCTATTGGTTTTATAATTTTTAATTCGAAATATAAAACTAATTCTTATGAGTTTTTATTATCTCAAAGCATACCTATAATTTCTTGTTGTATTGAAGATGATGAAGAAGACATAAATTTAATCTCTATAGTATTAAAAAGTTTTATAGGAATTGATATTTCAGATTATAGAAGTATTTTAAATGTTAGCATACCTGTGATGGGACAGATAGAAGAACAAATATTAGCTATTAAGGAAGATGGACCTGTTGTTATTATTCCAAGGGTAGCACAAAATACAGAAGATAAAGAAAATGCGAGCAGTGCCAGTGAAGGACTTAACATAAAAGAAAGAAAAGAAAATCCCCCTAAGAAGAGAAACTTAGATCCTACAAAACCTTTGATTTTAATTTATCATACCCATACTACTGAGGCTTATAACCCTGATGGAAAAGGTTCTAATTTTACTGTAGATCCTAATTATAATATGATAAGGGTTGGCGAAGAATTAAAAAAGGAGCTTGAAGAAAAATATGGAATATCAGTTATTCATGATACTACATTTCATGATGTTCCTAAAAGAGAAGGAGCTTATTTAAAATCTAGACCGACGGTTCAAAGGTATTTAAAAAAATATAATAGCTTTAAGATAATAGTAGATTTACATAGAGATGCTAATGTTTCAAGGAATAAAAGTACAGCGGTAATAGGAAGCGAGAGGTATGCAAGAATTATGTTTGTTGTTGATACTTTACATAAAAATTATACTAAAAATAATGTTTTAGTATCTAAAATAAATGATAAATTTAATTACTTATACCCTGGATTTTCAAGAGGAATAATGTATAAAAAGTCTAAAATACATTATAATCAAGATCTAGCTTCAAATATAATTCTTATAGAGGTAGGTTCAAATGAAAATTCTCTTGAAGAAGCTTTAAATTCAGCTAAAATAATAGCTAGGGTTTTAGCAGAGTGTATAGAATAACTTGTTTTCTCATTTATTTACATAATGTCGATTTTAATATATAATTATTAAATAGTAAAATCCAAGGAAATAAAGCATTCTACCTATGAGGAGGATATATATGGCAAGCGATAGACAAAAGAAAATTAGGAACTTTTGTATAATAGCTCATATAGACCATGGAAAATCTACGTTGGCAGATAGATTAATAGAAAAAACAGGAACACTAACTCAAAGAGAAATGGAAGATCAGGTTCTTGATACTATGGAACTTGAAAAGGAAAGAGGTATAACTATAAAAGCACAGGCTATAAGACTTGTTTATACAACGGAGGATGGCGAAGAATATATTTTAAATCTTATTGATACTCCAGGTCATGTTGACTTTAATTATGAAGTTTCAAGAAGTTTAGCTGCCTGTGAAGGGGCTTTATTAGTTGTAGATGCAACTCAAGGTATACAAGCTCAAACCCTTGCTAATTGTTATTTAGCTCTTGAGCATAACCTTGAGATAATTCCTGTGATTAATAAAATAGATCTTCCAAGCGCAAGGCCAGATGAAATTAAAAAAGAAATTGAAGAAGTTATAGGTTTAGATTGTTCAGATGCACCTCTTATTTCTGCAAAAGTAGGTATTGGTATTGATGATGTATTGAAGGCTATTGTAGAAAAAATACCTTGCCCTGAAGGCGATGAAGATGCACCATTGAGGGCTTTAATATTTGATAGTTATTATGATTCATACAAAGGGGTTATTTGTTATATAAGAGTTAAAGAAGGAACTATTAAAAAAGGAATGAAAATAAAGCTTATGGCTTCTAAAAAGGAATATGAAGTTACAGAGGTCGGAATATTTAGGCCTCAATATATGGAAGTTCCTGAGCTAAAGGCAGGAGATGTTGGATATGTTTGTGCTAGCATAAAAAATGTTAGAGATGCAAGGGTTGGAGATACTATAACAGAAGCAGAAAGAGAAGCAAAGGAGCCACTTCCAGGATATAGGCCTGCTGTTCCTATGGTATTTAGTGGTTTTTACCCAACTGACAGCTCAAAATATGAAGAGTTAAAAGAAGCTTTAGAAAAGTTACAGCTTAATGATGCTGCCCTTGTATTTGAACCTGAAACATCTGTTGCTTTAGGTTTTGGTTTTAGATGCGGATTTTTAGGATTGTTACACATGGAGATTATACAAGAGAGATTAGAGAGGGAATATGATTTAGATATAGTAACAACTGCTCCAAGTGTTATATATAGAATTATAAAGAAAAATGGAGAAGTTATAGAGCTTACAAATCCCACTAACATGCCTTCACCAACTGAAATAGATTATATGGAAGAGCCTTATGTAAAGGCTACAATAATTACTCCTTCAGAATATGTAGGAGCAGTTATGGAGCTTTGTCAAAGCAGAAGAGGAGTTTTTAAAAATATGGAATATATAGAAACTACAAGAGTAATGCTTCATTATGAAATGCCTTTAAATGAAATAATCTATGATTTCTTTGATTCTTTAAAATCAAGAACTAAAGGTTATGCATCTTTAGATTATGAATTTATAGGATATAAAGAATCAGACCTTGTAAAACTTGATATACTATTAAATGGAGATCCAGTAGATGCTCTTTCACAAATTGTTCCTAGGGAAAAGGCATATCAAAAAGGAAGGGCAATTTGTGAAAAGTTAAAGGAAATCATTCCAAGACAATTATTTGAAATTCCAATACAGGCAGCTATAGGTTCTAAAGTAATTGCAAGAGAAACAGTTAAGGCTTTAAGAAAGGACGTTCTTGCCAAGTGCTATGGTGGAGACGTAACTAGAAAGAAAAAGCTTCTTGAAAAGCAAAAAGAAGGAAAAAAGAGAATGAAGCAAATAGGAACAGTTGAAGTTCCACAAGAAGCTTTTATGGCAGTATTGAAGGTGGAATAATGGAGAGAGCACTTTATGTTCATATACCTTTTTGTTTAAAAAAATGTCTTTATTGTGATTTTTATTCTATAACTGATCTTACGTTACAGGATTGTTATATTGATGTATTATTAAAGGAAATTGAAGAAATTGAAGATAAAGAATTAAAATCTATTTTTATTGGTGGGGGAACCCCCACTGTTTTATCTAAATACAACCTAGAAAGATTACTTAAAAATCTTTCTAGGTTTGATTTTAAGGAGTTTACAGTTGAGGCGAACCCCGGAACTTTGAATGAAGAAAAATTGCTCTTATTAAAGGATTATGGAGTAAATAGGTTATCAATAGGGCTTCAAGCTGTTCAAGATAATCTTTTAAAAAGGCTTGGAAGAATACACAATTTCAATGATTTTTTAAATAATTATGAAATGGCTAGAAAAATAGGGTTTAAAAATATAAATGTAGATTTAATGTTTAACATTCCAGAACAGAGTATTGATGATTGGATGGATACATTGAATAAAATTGTAGATTTAAATCCTGAACATATTTCTATATATAGTCTTATTTTGGAGGAAGGAACAGTATTTTATGATTATTATCAAAAAGGAGAGCTTAGTATTTCAGATGATGAAATAGATAGACAAATGTATCATTATGCTGTTGAATTTTTAAAAAGTTATGGTTATGAGCATTATGAGATATCAAATTTTGCAAAAAAAGGTTTTGAATGTATACATAATTTAACTTACTGGAATGAAGAAGAGTATTATGGAGTAGGAACTTCAGCTCATTCATTTATAGATAGTTATAGATATGCTAATGCTTCTGATATAAAAGAATATATCACTAGTAGGTATTTAAAAAGAGAAAAAATATATATATCAAAGGAAGAACAAATGCAAGAATTTATGATTCTCGGGCTTAGAAAGATTAAGGGAATTTCAAAAAAAGATTTTAAAAATAGATTTAATGTTGATATAATTGAAGTTTATGGTGATAAGATATCTAAACTTTTAAGACAAGGATTAGTATTTGATAATGGAGAATTTATTTCTTTAACTTCTAAGGGATTAGATGTTGCAAATCAGGTTTTTTTAGTTTTTTTGTAAATAGGCCTTTTTTAGGCCTATTTTTGTTTAAAGGATTTTTTGTTTTTTTATAGAATATTAATAGTAGAAAAGATATTTAAAAGCAGGTGATATAGAATGCAACTTAAAAGGATATACAAACTAGGGGTTGTTGTTGCAGCAATTGCTTTATCGCTAAAGGCTTTTATAAATACTAATATAAAAAGTTTTGATGTGTTGCTTTTTTTGGTTTTTGCAATTTTTGTTACTATGATAATGGGATATTTTACTATATTGGTAGGAGAGATAAAGTTTGATTTTACAGAAACCGTGACTTTGTTTATTTATTTAATGTTTGGAGTTAATTTAGCGGTTGTGTTTGAATTTATATGTGATTTTTTAAGGCTTTTTGCTGATGTTTTTTATAAAGAAGAAGAGTTTAACTTATGTGTTTTATATAACAAGCTTATATTTCCATTTGCTATATTTTTATCAGGAAGTTTAAGTGGATATATTACTAGTTATTTTAATTTACCTTTTATACAAAGAACCATTTTTTTAGCTACTATATTTGAATTTTTGTTTTTAAATTTTAATATTTTATTTATTTTGTTAGATGGCAAAAAGCTAAGAATAAATTTAAATATGTTGTTATTTAATTTTATAGTAGCAGTTATTTTAGGGGTATTGTTATATTTTATAGATCTTAAAATAGGAAAATATGGAACTTTTCTAATGTTTATAATTTTGATTACTCTAAGTTATTGTTTTTATCTTTTAAAAAGGCTTGAGTTTAAAAATATCATAATAAAAAATATACTTAGTGTTAGTGAAGGCCTAATAAAGCATGGTGATTTAAAGATAAAATGTGATAATTTTCTTTTAAATTTAAAACGTATCTTGCCATATGATGTTGCAGCTATATATTTTTTTGATTATGAAGGAGATGATGTTGTATTACCCATATCTTTTTATTGTCCTAAAGGATTAAATATAGATGAGTTGGATTTAAATATAAGAAATGGTTATACGATTAAAGTTATTTTAGAAGGAGAAATATATATAAGTAGAAATATTAGAAAAGATAAAAAAGTATTAATAATCGGGAGTTTGCTTAACTTTATTAAAACTGCTATATTTGTTCCTATAATGGTTGATAATAAACTTAGGGGATTAATATTTTTAGGTGGCAAGATACATTTGCCTAATTTACTTTTATATGACATAAAAGAACCTTTATCTATATTAGCTAAGCAAATGTCCCTAGCTTTTAACAATTATAGTTATTTTTTAAATATTAAAAAAGAAACTGAAATGGATGCGTTAACAGGATTATATAATAGAAGAAAATTAAATGAAGAGGTTAATAATTTAATTAGAGAAAATATGGTATTTTCTATTGCAATTTTTGATATAGATAATTTTAAAAAAATAAATGATACTTATGGACATTTAGTTGGAGATAAAATATTAATGATGGTTGCAGATATTGTAAAAAAGTTGGTAAGGAAAACAGATGTAGTTTGTAGATATGGTGGAGAAGAAATCGTGATTATACTCAATGGTTTGACTAAGGAACAAGCATACTTAGTTGCAGAAAGAATAAGAAAGTATATTCAAGAATATGAATTTATTGTAGACAATTATAAAATTGATATTACTATTTCAGGAGGAGTTACATCTTTTCCAGAAGATGCTAATAATATGATGGAGTTAATTCAAAAGGCAGATTCTGTTTTATATAAAGAATGTAAAGCAAAAGGGAAAAATAAAGTTGCCATTTATTTATGTTAACCCTCTTTTTACATTTTAAAAAGAGGGTTTTGTTTTCAATATTTTTTATAGAATATATTGACAAATTGTAATGATAGTGCTATTTTTTATCTTAGGGTTAGCACTCACTTTAATAGAGTGCTAATAAGGAAGGAGGTGGGAGCATGGAATTAGGAGAAAGAAAAAGGTATATACTAAAGGCTATAGTTGATGACTACATTGAAACAGCAGAACCTGTTGGATCAAGGACGATAGCTAAGAAATACGAAATGGGGATAAGCTCCGCCACCATAAGAAATGAAATGGCTGACTTAGAAGAGTTAGGTTACTTAGAACAGCCTCATACTTCAGCTGGAAGAATACCTTCAGATAAAGGATATAGATATTACGTTGACAAGTTGATAAATATAAAAAGCCCATCTCCCGAAGAAGCTGCAGAAATAAAGAAAATCCTTCAATTTGCAACTATGTGTGAAATAGATAATATAATAAGAAGAACGACTAAATTGTTATCTGAAGTTACTAAATATACTGCTGCAGTTTTAACTCCTTCAGTAAAAAAAAGTGCAGTAAAATCAATCCAACTTGTTCAGGTTAATGATAATGAGGTATTAGCAATAGTTGTCACTGATACGGCAATTATAAGACATGTTTTAATTAAGCTTCCTAGAAAAATAGAACAGGATATGTTATTAAAAATAAATAATATGCTTAATGATAAGCTTAAAAATCTTACAGTTGAACAGATAGATTTATGTGTGATTAATCAGATTTTAATGGAACTTGGAGGATACAACGAAATTTTAAATGCTATAATTCCGGTTTTATACGATTCTTTAAAATCTGTAGATTGTGAAGTTTACTTAGAAGGAGCAACAAATATTTTTAAATATCCTGAATACAATGATATTAATAAAGCTAGAAACTTTTTAGCTCTTTTAGAAAGAAAAGAAACTTTAATAGATATTTTTTCAGATGATGGAGAAACTTTAAAAGTTTCTATTGGAAAAGAAAATAATAATGAAAATGTTAAAGATTGTAGCGTAATAAGGGCTTCATATATGATAGGAAATAAAGTGGTTGGAACCATAGGTGTTATTGGTCCAACAAGAATGGATTATTCAAAAGTAATAGGAATGTTAAAATTTATAGCAGATAACCTTAATGAAATTTTAAGAAACTCATTTTAAAAGGTGGTGGCTTTATGGCAAATGACCAAAACTTAAATGAAAAAGAAGAACAAAATATTGAAAATGATGTTATTGAAATAGAAGAAATTAGTGAAGAAAAATCAGTTGATGAATCTACGGAAAATAACACAAAAGTAGAAATTGATGAAAAGGATAAGCAAATTGAAGAATTAAAACAAAAACTTTTAGAAAAAGAAAATGAATGCCAAAGTTATATTGATTTACTAAAAAGGACTATGGCTGATTTTGATAATTTTAGAAAAAGAACTCAAAAAGAAAAGGAAACTATATATACAGATGGTTTTGTAGATGCTGTAAGAGAACTTTTACCTATACTTGATAATCTTGAAAGAGCGATGGTTCATGTTGAAGGTGATTCTAATCCATTAACAGAAGGAATACAAATGACTTTAAAGTTATTCAAAGATACTTTGCAAAAAATGGGAGTTGAGGAAATCAAAGCAGAGGGAGAAAAATTTGACCCCCATTTTCATAATGCAATAATGCATGTTCAAGATGAAAACTTTGATGAAAATGTTGTTATTGAAGTTTTTCAAAAAGGATATAAATATAAAGATAAAATAATAAGACACAGTCTTGTTAAGGTAGCAAATTAAGAAAGGGAGGATGAGTTATGGGTAAGGTTATAGGAATTGACTTAGGAACTACCAATTCATGTGTTGCTGTCATGATTGGTGGAGAACCTGTTGTTATACCAAACTCTGAAGGGGCAAGAACTACGCCATCTGTTGTAGGTTTTAAACCAAATGGAGAAAGAATAGTAGGTCAAGTTGCAAAAAGACAAGCAATAACTAATCCAGAAAGAACAGTTATATCAATTAAAAGACATATGGGAACAAATTATAGGGTAAAGATTGATGATAAAGAATATAGTCCAGAAGAAATATCAGCAATGATTCTTATGAAGCTAAAGGCTGATGCTGAAGCTTACCTTGGAGAACCAGTTACACAGGCAGTTATTACAGTTCCTGCATATTTTAATGATAGCCAAAGACAAGCAACTAAAAATGCAGGAAAAATAGCAGGACTTGAAGTTTTAAGAATTATAAACGAACCTACAGCAGCGGCTTTAGCATATGGTCTTGATAAAATGGATAAAAATCAAAAGATATTAGTTTATGACCTTGGTGGAGGAACTTTTGACGTATCAATTCTTGAAATAGGCGATGGTGTATTTGAAGTTAAAGCAACAAATGGAAATACTCATCTTGGTGGAGATGACTTTGACCAAAGAATAATGGATTATATAATGGATACATTCAAAGCTGAAACAGGTATAGATTTAAGAAATGATAAGATGGCTCTCCAAAGATTAAAAGAGGCTGCAGAAAAAGCAAAAATAGAATTATCATCAATGCTTCAAACTGAAATAAATCTTCCATTTATAACTGCTGATGCTACAGGTCCAAAACATATAAATATGACTTTAACAAGGGCGAAATTTAATGAATTAACAGCAGACCTTGTTGAAGCAACTATTGAACCTATGAGAAATGCTTTAAAGGATGCAGGACTTACAATTAATGATATAGATAAGGTTATATTAGTTGGTGGTTCAACAAGAATACCAGCAATTCAAGAAGCTGTAAGAAACTTTACAGGAAAAGAACCAACTAAAGGAATAAATCCAGATGAAGCTGTTGCAATTGGAGCTGCTATTCAGGCTGGAGTATTAACAGGAGAGATAAAAGATTTATTGCTTCTTGACGTTACTCCATTATCCCTTGGTATAGAAACATTAGGAGGAGTATTTACAGTTCTTATACCAAGAAATACTACTATACCAACAAGAAAAAGCCAAATATTCTCAACAGCTGCAGATGGTCAAACTTCTGTTGAAATACATGTTCTACAGGGCGAAAGGCCAATGGCTAAAGACAACAAAACCCTTGGTAGATTTACTTTATCAGGTATTCCACCAGCACCACGTGGAGTTCCACAAATTGAAGTTACTTTTGACATAGATGCAAATGGTATATTAAATGTATCAGCTAAGGATTTAGGAACAGGAAAGGATGCAAAGATTACAATAACTGCATCAACTCACTTAACAGATGAAGAAGTTGAAAGGGCAATAAAAGAAGCTGAAAAGTATGCAGAAGAAGATAGGAAGAGAAAAGAAGAGATTGAAATAAGAAACAATGCAGATTCATTGATTTATCAAACAGAAAAGACTATGAAAGATCTTGGAGATAAGTTAACTGAGGCTGAAAAATCCAAGATACAAGAAAAGATTAAGAAGCTAAAAGATGCGTTAAACGGAACAGATGTGAATGCTATAAAGGCTGCTTCAGAAGAATTAACTCAATCTTTCTATGAAATTTCATCAAGAATATATTCTCAATTTAACCAAGGATCTAACCAAGGAGGCTTCAATCAACAAGGACCAAACGATGATATAAAGGTTGACTATGATGTTAAGGACGGTAAATAAGAGGGATTTTAATCCCTCTTTTCTCTATGTGAAAGGTGGTGAAACAGATGCCAAAGGATTATTATGCTATACTTGGAGTAGATAGAAATGCAACAGATGAGGAAATAAAAAAAGCCTTTAGAAAACTTGCACTGCAATACCATCCAGATAGAAATCCTGGTAACAAAGAAGCTGAGGAAAAGTTTAAGGAAATAAATGAAGCTTATCAAGTTCTTTCAGACCCTCAAAAGAGGGCTCAGTATGATCAGTTTGGAACAACTGATTTTTCAGGCCAAGGTTTTGATTTTTCTAATTTTGGTGGTTTTGGTGGCTTTGAAGGTTTTGGAGGTTTTTCAGATATATTTGGAGACATATTTGGAGACTTTTTTGGCACTTCTAAAAAACAAAAAAGTGGTCCACAAAGAGGAGCTGATATAGAGTATACTTTAAATCTTTCTTTTGAAGAAGCTGCTTTTGGAGCTAAAAAGGATATAGAGATTTTTAGATATGAAACTTGTGATATTTGTAATGGAACAGGTGCTAAGCCTGGAACTTCTCCAAGAACTTGTGATAGATGTCATGGAACAGGACAAATGAAAATTGAAAGAAGAACCCCTTTTGGTAGTTTTGTAAGTATAACAACTTGTGACAAATGCCGTGGTGAAGGAAAGATTATAGATACTCCATGTTCTGTATGTAGTGGAAGAGGAAAGGTTAGAAAAAAGAAAATCATTACAGTTAATATACCAGCAGGTGTTGATAATGGAATGACTATTCCATTAAGAGGGGAAGGAGAACCAGGTGTTAGAGGTGGTCCTCCAGGGGATTTATATCTTCATATTAATGTAAAGCCTCATAAGATATTTAAAAGACAAGGTAGCGATATATACTGTACTATTCCTGTTAGTATAACGAAGGCAGCATTAGGTGGAGAGATTACTGTTCCAACTTTAGAAGGAGAGGAAAAATATAATTTACCAGAAGGAACTCAGCCGGGAACTATAATAAGGCTTAAAGGGAAGGGTATTCCAAAACTTAGAAGCAATTCAAGAGGAGATTTGTATTTTGAAATTAAAGTTGAAGTTCCAAAGAAGTTAACAGAGCGTCAGAGGGAATTGTTAAAAAAGCTTGCTGAGGAATTTGGAGAAACCGTCTCAGAGCATAAAAAATCCTTTGTAGATAAATTTAAGGATGCATTTGGAGTATGAGTCCCTGGAAACAGGGACTTCAGACCGTCGACAAACCCCACTTTTCAAAAAACGAAAAGTGGGGTTTGAGTATTTTTACAAGCATTTTTGATAAATATTTTATAAATACAAAGAAATTTTTGCCCTTTCCAGGGCCGTTTTGTCCCT
>Ga0207429_10102_pt1 | contig 16625 bp, 10 predicted proteins | sample YelNats1bottle13_FD_187545 | JGI IMG/M metagenome (GOLD analysis project Ga0207429, IMG submission 187545) | Hot spring thermophilic microbial communities from Obsidian Pool, Yellowstone National Park, USA - site 1 bottle 13 (SPAdes) (version 2) | ecosystem: Environmental > Aquatic > Thermal... | reverse complement strand
CGAGAGAACTTACGCCGTACAAAATGGAAAAATGGAGTTCCCAGCATTAGAAAATGCATTAACAACATAACCCAACTTTACAATTTACGTTATAAATTGGAAACACAAAATTCTTGACAAGTCTCCACCGTCTTTTACCTCCTGTCGATTTTTGTAGTACCAAGCTATAATTTTATATCTATTATCCGCTTCTAACTTTAGCATAATATTTTTAATATGCGTTTTTACCGTCTGCTCACTCATATTAAGCTGGGCGGCTATTTCTTTGTTTGTTTTCCCTTCCGCAATAAGTTTTACAATCTCTCTTTCTCGCTGTGTTAAGCGAACATTTCCCATAACTGCTCTTTACCTCTCTTCTTTTTTTAAAGCCCCCACCCTGCCTTATGGCAAAGTGGGGGGTGGGAGAGTTCGTTACCAGTTATTACCCTCAAGCTTTTCTACTGTCATATTAGGAGTCTCGAACATTACCTTGTCAAGTGCTGTGTTGTCAATTGTGACATTCTTAAATATTACTCTTCCTTTTGTCTCACCCGATGCGTAGATACCATATGAACCAGTGTAGTTGATGCGAACGTTCTCAAATACAATCCCATTTGCTTGTTTTGTTCCCATAAATCTTATTCCTACATCTGTGCAATCGTATAAGTCAATGTCTTTGATGACAATTCCAGATATATCTTGCTGGTCACACATTATCCTAATTGCTCCCAATTTGCCACTTGGTTCACCGGCTCTTACAATACTATTATTTCTTACTTCTGATGTTCCGCTAAATGGTATGCACGGGAAAGTAGTACTAATTAATATTCCTGCAGATGTTGGAATATCTATTATCAGATTATTCTCAACAATATTGTTACTGCCTCCGTACAATGCAATTCCTTGAGCAAGCCATGGTTGCTGTATTGTGTTGTTGCGAATTATGTTATTTTCACATGCCCAGATATTTTGGTTGTAAGTTGCCGACCAGATCGCAAAAGCATCATCGCCAGTATTTCTTGCATGGCAGTTTTCAATTATTGAATTAATAGTACCATCACAAAGATTTACACCATCAGCCATCAAGTTTCTGAATCTGCAGTTTCTGATAACAAGTCCATCTGTCCTACCATATTTAGAGTTTCCAACCCAGAATCCACATTTTTTGTGTTCAACCCAAATGTTTTCTAATACAGAGCCCATTCCTCCCCAGCCTGAGAATGCATTGTCGTCAAGCTCGTCAATTCGTGAATTTGTCTCACCAAATATTGCAAAATCATAGAATTTGCAATTGTTACCCATCAGAACAAACTGCGAGTATGGACCACTTATTGTTGAGTACCACATACCAGCTCCTCTAATTGTTACATTATCAACATATATTGGACATGTCAGCCACCCGTCTTCTGCTTCGAACTTAGTATTGTTCACCTTTACATAATCAAGGTAAACATTTCCTGTATCCTCATATTGATGAATTATCTGAAGCAAGTTTCTTCCAGTGTTGAGAGCAACGTCAATAGTTGTGGTCTGCCAGCTATCCCAGCTACCAGTTGACGGCAATAAAACTTCATATCTTCGTCCATTTACCATGAACGATAGTGTCTGATTAGTGGTTGTTGCATTTGAGTATCGAATTTCCATTACATAATTTCCATCTGATGGTATACCTGTTATGAGTAATTTCTCTGTTGCTCCAATTACATCAAAGCCTTTTACATAGCCTGTGCCGCTAAAACCAGTGTATACATTGTCAACAACAGGTCCTTCTAATTTTTCAAACACACCCTCAGGAATCCATACACCTTTGCCCTGCTGCTTTGCAGCAAAAATTGCATCATAGATAGCTTTTGTGTCATCTTTTCCGTCATTTGGTATCGCACCAAAATCTCTTATGTCCAAGAAATTATCTGGTTTTGCAAGTGGTGGTGCGACATTTTCAATGTCTATTAAGTCAATATCATAGTATGGCGAATCATCACCACTGTCCACCTGCAACCTTATTTTATCTCCTGGGTTAACCTGTCCAATCAATGCTCTCACTTCATCAAAGTAATACCTTGGTGCACCAAAAGATGGGTCGTTGCTCCACGGGTATGCTCCATATACCCAGCTGTATCTTGATGTAAGGTTCAATTTCTGTCTAAACTGTCCATTTACATACAACGAAATTGTTGCATCAATGCCTTTGCCATCATCGCTATCGGGAATGCTGTATCTTACAACAATTGAATTTACTTCACTGGGCGCAGTAAACTCTACATATTCTCCAATCTGGTCAAGTCTTACAAACCTTCTGTTGGATGCTTCATTTGCTTCATCATTGACCTCATAAGATGGTCCTATGATATCACCGTTTGTTGATGCACTTTCTGCTTCAAGCTCTATCCATGGAACGTTTGCTCCAATGCCAGCTGGTACTTGATATGGTGGTGCTTCTGGTTTTTGAGCTTGTTGTTTTTGCGGTGGTGGAAGCTGCTTTGGAGTTCCCAGGCTCAAAACAAGCTGACAGTCACCAAACCTATTTGGATACTGCCATGCCTGGTCATCTTTTGAATTCCAGATATATTGGCATCCGCGGGTTTGATTTGCATAGTTATCATCTATTGCTATATCAAAACCAAATACCATGTTCTTCTGAACAGATACGCCAAGTGTTGTCCACGGGATTTCGATTAACATTCCATAACCATCATCAAAATCATGTTGAGTAAATCTTACATTTTGAATTGCGTTGTGTTTGAACTCCATCGGCTGTGAATAGTTCCAGCCAAAGAAATACTGAAAATCGTCTGATGTATAAGAATCTTCCTTGTTTCTGTCCATATCAAGATAAATCTCAACACTGTCATTATTCCATATTTGCCCTGGATCTGGTGCATCTTTTCTCTTTGCAGCGTCATAAACTCGAACAACTGCGTATAGATAATTTTCATCCCAATACATAGCAAATTTGCTTGGCTTGGCGTTAGCAGGATTTGGAGTTCCAATAACCACCTTTTCAATCTTATATTTAGTCAGTTCATCAAATAACAAAGCATCAACATTATTGTTGTTCTTAAGATTACTAAACTTTTCTCTTATTTTCATTACCTTATTTTCTGCTCTTGTATCATTATGGTAAACATCCTTTGCAACGTTCAATTTTCCACCAACATAGATTGCACCACACATAAGAGGCAGCGGTTCTTCCTTTGATTGGGCTTTTGGAATATATGGCAGTCGCTTGTGGAATGAGTTGTTATTGTCGTTACTCTCTTTTACCCTACCCACTTTATCATCATTTGGGTCAGGGTCGTAATCGTCTACATTGCAATAAAGAGTGTGAATCCCGCTTTTTGCTTTCCAATACTTTCCTTCAGACCCTCCTATAACTGGTAAGACAATGCTCTGTCCTGCCGCCAAACCTCCTGTGTAAAGATCAGTCCAAAACCATGGTGCTTTGCCATCTACATTAAAACCTGCTGCAATCTGTTCTCCCTCTTGGACAGCACCCTCGCCTATGTTTTTCACTTTTACTTTGAACAAAACATCATCTCCTTCTTGAGGATTTGCCGGCTCCCAGTACAAGTCCTCAATAACCAAGTCAGGTAGTGGTGCTGTGAAGTTTTGAGTGATATCAACATCTTCCAAGATCCATTTTGCGGAATCCCATTCAGGGTAAACTTCACTCAAAACAACATACCCAGGATTTCCTTCTATATTTAAATACTGTGTATTTTTGTATACACTTTTAATTCTATATGAGCCACCTGCATCTTCCAGCACCCAGCGTGCGCTGTACCAGCTATCATCTATATTGCCGCATTCAACATATTTCTTTGAATCATAGTTTTGAATGTGAATATAATTGTACGTTGCTCTATTTTTAATTCTGATACTGCCTTCAAACTCTTCAATTATCCACTGTGAACAAGCATCTTCTGCAGGTATGTTATAGCTGTACTCAAGTTTATCCCCTGCTTGATAAACATACTGGCCTGTCCAACTACTTTTTATTCTGACAATTCGCGGACCAGTTGATGAGGCTGTAACAAGTATTTCTTTCCCGAACACATTGTTGTCTTCATTACTCTCTTTTATTCTACCTGTTATATCGTCACCTGGATTTGGGTCGTAATCGTCAACAAACGCCCATACGGTATGACGCCCACCAATAGCATCCCAGGTTGGCAGATTTCTATCAGGACCACCCATTCCACCTGTCACTGTCAGTGTTTTCTCTTCTCCAGGTTGCAAGGGCCCTGTGAAGTTGTCAGTCCACCAAAATCGTGTATAGTCATTGTCAATGTGAAATCCAACACCATGGACAACTCCGCTTGGAGTTGGTGCATCACCTACATTTTTGATTGTTACACCGAAGAGTACCTTGTCGCCTGCCTGAGGATTTGCTGGCTGCCACGAAATATCTGTAACAATCAAATCAGGCAAGCCTTGGGCATGAACCATTGGTACATATACTATCAGACTTAAAATCTGAACAAGAATGGTTATGATTGAAATGAGCTTTTTCTTCATAATCTTTCATCCCTCCTTATTTGCAGTTAGGATTATTTTAAAAGCATATTTTGATAAACGTTGTACAAAAGCACTGCAGATTCTTCTCTTGTGAGATTCCTCTTTGGACTTAGCATGTTATTGTAACCACTTACAATCTGAGCATTTACAAGCTGTGCGATTGCATCTTTTGCATAATTTGAGACTTGTTCAGCATCATTAAACTTGCCCAAAACCTTTTCTGATTCGATATTTGTTGTCAGTAAACCCAAAACCTTTAGTGTTCTTGCCAATATGCACATTACATCTTCACGTGTGATATTTTTCTTTGGTTCAAACTTGTTGTTGCCAACACCGTTTACAATGCCAAGTTTCTTTGCAATACCAACTGTTTGATAGTAATAATCTGATGGCAGGACATCATCAAAGTTAGAGTCCACTCGAGCTTCAAGCCCAAATGCTCTTACAATTAATGTAACAAAATCTGCACGTGTGATATTATTCTTAGGCATAAATTTGTTCTTCCCAACACCCTTTATAACATCTCTTGCCGCTAAAAACTCAATTTGTTTTTTAGCATATGAATAGAACGCATCGTCAAAGCTAACATCCCTGTAAACGAGAGAAAAATCGCTCAAATGATTTGTAAAAATTACAAAATTGCCATCTTGGCCAGAATAAAAGCTTTGCTTTAAAGTTACAATATTGTCTCCATCAATCCTCACACCAACAAGCTTGTGAGTATTTTCCTTTTCAATTGCCGATGGCTTGTATGGAATCTCAAGCTTGACTGCACTTTTGCCCAAGCTTTCTAATTTTACATCCTCTGCAGTGATTTGAACTGAAACTATTGGTTTTGGGCCCAAAATTTGTTTTACACTCTCGGCAATATTCTCTGTTTTATTAGACACTTTTATAACAACTTCTTTGTCTTTTATACCTTGTAACACTGTTTTATTCAGTTCCAAGCTACATACTGGTGTTGTAATTTTTATGCTTTCCACTTTGTCTGACAAGACCTGCAAAGTCTCTTTTGGCAAGTTCATATTATATGTGCTTATGTTTCCTTCTGCTTTGACGTTTAAAATTAATTTTTTTGTCTCCTCCACTTTTTGCAAAAGCAACAACTTAGAAATTGTATCTTTGTCTACTGTGGTGTTTGCTGTATTCATATTCTTGTCTACTGTGATTTTTATAGGACTTTCTAATTTTGATTTATCTTCTGCAGGCGGATGTTGAAAAGTCCCCTGTTGGTTGCTTCCTGCATTAGTTGCGGCTGAGCCGGAGTTCTGAGATGGAGTTGAACCTTGCTGGTTTGAGGGTACCTGCGCAGACTCAGTAACATTTACTTTTAAAATTGTTATATTTCCCAAGGTGTCATATATCTCAAATTCATTTTGACCTAAGCTTAAATTTTTGACATAGGTATTTTTAAAATAGAGTTTGTTATTCGATACAACATAATCTATGTCCTTTTTAAGTTCGGTCCGAGTAGCTGTCTTAACAATTTTTGCTATTTGCACAGATGCAGGAAGATACATGCTCAGTTCCAAGTCCGCATTTCCAAGAGCTGTTCTGTCAACAGATGCAGGATTTGGCAGGATGATTGGTGGAAGTGCAAAAATAGAATACGATGAATTAGATGTATTAGTGATTTTATTTAAAGATGCTGCATAAAACTTAATTTTGGATGAGTTGGTTAGCAGCACACTTGATATTGGAATGCTGGTTTCTATTAAGTTGTAGTTTGACCAATTGTAATAGACCTTACCATCCGTTTGGTCTTGATACACATCAAGTATGACAATTTTCCCTTGTCCTAACAAAATGCTACTGTTGTCCTCTTTCATTGCGTAAACTGAAACTAATACTTCATCCCCTATGGAAAGCTCACCATAGATGTCGCTTTCAACTGTAGAGTAAAACTTTAAAGTATCTCCTTGGTACTCCATGTAAGGAGTCTCTACTCTGATGTCTGCAAATACAACTGAAAAAGAGAAAAGAAGCAAAACCATAGCTAAACTGCACGCCAAAATTCTTTTTGCCATCTTCTGACCTCCTTTTTTGGTTATTTTTTATTTAAATAAAATTGCTGCCCTAACTTAGCTCTCTCAACATCTGCTCTAAACTACTTACAACAATATCAGCCTCAGAAAGTATTTCAAAAGCTCCTACACCAACTGCAAACATTCCTGCTAGTTTTGCTGCTTTTATGCCCGCCGCTGCATCTTCAAACACAATACATTTTTGTGGGTCTATTTTGAGTTTTTGAGCACATTTTAAAAATATTTCAGGGTCAGGTTTTGCCCGGGATATCTGCGTACCATCAACAATTGCATCAAATAAATCTTTTATCTTGAGCCTTTCAAGTATCAACATTGCATTTTTGCTTGCTGTTGCTAATCCCGTTTTTATACCTTGTTCTTTCAAGGTCAATATGAGCTCTTTGGCGCCCGGAAGAAGATCATCTTCTGTCAGCTTGTCTATATACTCCAAATACCAGCTGTTTTTTATATCCATCAATTCTTCTTTTTGAGCTTCACTAAACTCATTTTCTTTGCCACCTATTTTGAGAAGTATTTCAAGCGACTCTTTTCTGCTTACGCCTTTGAGCTTTTCATTGTCCTTTTCAGTAAATTCAAAGCCCAACATGTTTGCAAGCTTTTTCCAAGCAAAATAATGATATTTTGCTGTGTCTACAATGACACCATCCAAGTCAAATATTGCACCTTCTATATTTTTTAGAAGAACTTCGATAGAAACCAATGCTTCATTCTCCTTTCAAATTAATCTCAAGCAATTGGCCTATTTTATGTATAAATTCCCTTTTATTTGCTACAATTCTGTAAGTTTTATATTTTGAATCTTTTAATCTGGTGCTTTTTATCAATATTTTGTTATTTGAAATTTCAAACTCAAATAGATTTCCATGAATTGTCAAATTAAATTTGAGACTTTTCCAATGTGTGGGTAGATGTGGTTCTATCTCAACTTTAGTCTCTTCTGACCTAATCCCGCCAAAACCAAACACTGTTGCCATCCATGCACCACCGTTTGCGGCAGGATGTGTGCCTCCAATGTACAAGTTCCCAACATACTGCTTGTAATTTCCTTCTAAGTCTATCAGTGCCGTTTTTAAAAAGTATTCATAAGCATCTTTTAGCTTACCAAGCTTTGCTGCTAAAAGCCCGTACATGCTGTAGCTGAGGGTAGAGCCATGTTCTGTACGCCCATTGTAGTACTCCCAGTTTGCTTTTAAGATTTCCTTTTCATATTCACTTTCAAATAAATTCAAAAGCACAACTACATCAGCCTGTTTTATCACCTGAGTTTGAGTTGCCAAACCATTTCCACCGCCAAGGTATTCATAAGGATGTAGCATCTTCTCTTTTAGCTTTTCAACTTCTATGTCTTCTAACTTAAGGTAACCATCAAATTGCTCAATGATTCCTTCTTCATTTGGCTTTTGTAAGAATATCTTTTGCCCTGTTTCTTTAATTTTTTCAATATACTGAAAAATACATGTTTTTGAGTCAATTTCTTGTAAGATATTTGGATACTTCTCTTTTAGGATGTCATATAACCATATAGCCTTTTCAAAGGTAAACTTTGCTATTCTGTTGGTGTAAGCATTGTTATTTATCCTTTCATGGTATTCATCAGGTCCTGTGACATCTAAAATCTCAAATCTATCTTTTAGTGGTTTATAATACGCATAAGAGTAATAGAACTTTGCACACTCAAATACAGCTTCTGCTGCACCTTCTAAGAAGATTGAAAAATCGCCTGTTGCATTGTAATAGGTAAAAAATCCATAGACAACATCGCCACTTATGTGAATCTGCTTGTCCCGAAAATACGTCCTTATGGGTCTTTGTGTAATCACATCTGTGACGTTGAAAAGACTACATGCGTCATCACCAGTCTCCTGGCTTTCCCATGCATAAAATGCACCTTCATAACCATATTCCTTTGCCTTTCTTCTTGCTCCATCTAAGGTATGTACACGATACATTACAATATTGCGTGCAACATCTGGAAGTGTATATGAGAAAAAAGGAAGCATAAAAATTTCTGTGTCCCAGAATATTGCACCTTTGTACATCTGACCAGAAAGTCCACGAGCAGGGATTGAAAGTTTTTCAGAATGATAAGGTGCAATACTTAGAAGATGATACATGGAAAATCGAAGTGCAAGCGTTGCCTTTTCATCACCATCTATACTGATATCGCATATGCTCCATCTTTCTTGCCATCTTTCTCTGTGCTTTTCAAAAAGATAGTCAAAACCCAAGTTTTTAGCCTCAATTATTCTTTTTATTGCTTCATCAAATGGATTTTCAAATTCAAGTGAGTGAGTAACACACATGTATTTATAGAACTTAAACTCTTTATCCCTTGCCAATTTCACTTTGCTTTTTCTTACATATAAGCGTAAGTATTCCTCATCAATGAAATTAACTAAATGATCAGCTGTTTCAGCCACTACGAGGTTTTTACCTTCATTGGTTATTAGATGGGTCACATAAATTCCATCTAAATTTTGGAAAGTCATCCCTTTAAAATGCGGTCCGTTTATCTCCCATATATCGCAATCAATCCCTGTTTCTATTTCTATCTCACAATCAAAATTTGCAGTGGTAGAATATTCTAAGCACAAAAGATGATAATCTGTACTGCTTGCAAATCTTTTTGTTTTTATTCTTATCCACTTCTTTTTATCAACAAAAAATTTTGTGTTTCTGAAATAATATGCATCTTTCAAGTCAAGGCCATAAATGTGAGCACAATCTTGGAAAGTCATTGGAGAAAGAAGTGTATTGTTATAATATACTTTTACAAAAAGTCCATTTGGCACGTTTACTAACTCTCGCCATTTATCATCATACCTGTCGTAAACACCTGCAACAGTGCACGCAACAAGCTCATTCTTTCCAAACTCTTCTAAGGTTCCTCTGTATCCCATGTATCCATTTGAAATTAAAAACCTGCTACCGTCCAATTCTATTAAAGAAGGATCAAACCCCTCTTTTGAAATTCTCCAGTTCAAAATCAAATTTACCTCCTTTTCTTGATCGGGATTTTAATCTCATCTTCTGTTATGGTGTAGGTTTTATCATAAACCATCAGCTCAACATCTGCACCTTTGAGCTTTTTGATAGTAACGTACTGTGGGTCTACAACTATCTTTAATACCGCCCTATTATATTTGATTCTGAAAGAATAATAACTCCAGTTATCTGGAATGATTGGAGCAAGCTTTATGGGCACTGTATCAGATCTCATACCACCAAAACCGTAGACGATGTTCAGCCATGCTGCAGCCAGCGAGGTTATATGAAGTCCTTCTTCGGTGTTTCTATTGTAATTGTCAAGGTCCAAGCGTGTGGCATACCTGAAGTACTCATAAGCCTTATCATAATAGCCAAGTTCACATGCTAAGATGGAATGAATTGAAGGAGACAACGACGATTCATGAATACATCTTAAATCGTAATAGTCATAATTTGCTTTTTTCTCTTCAAAAGAGAAGTCACAGCTAAACAAAAGCATGCAAAGCAAAACTGCAGGCTGTTTTATCATGTCATACCTAAATATCCTGTCATACGCCCAATTTTTGTATATTGGAATCTGATCTTCAGGAATTGTTGAAAGTTCAATATGAGGCAGGTTAAAGTAGCCTTCATGCTGTTCAAACACCTTGCTCTGAGGGTCTTGAATTATATTCATATTTTTTGCAATATCAGCCCATCTTTCTATTTCACTGCTTTCAAGCTCTGTTTTTCTGGTTATTTCATTATATAACTTCTCATCTTTTGTCTTTAGCATCTTCAAAACCTCTATAGTAAACTCAAAAGTCTTCTTTGCCATATAATTTGTATAAAAATCATTATTCACCATCATGTGAAACTCATCAGGCCCCATCACTCCAAAAAAGCCATACTTGCCATCTTTCTGCCCAAGTTGGCACCTACTCTCCAGCATCCTGCAAACCTCAATTAGTATCTCTGTCCCTTTTTCAAACAAAAACTTTTCATCTTTTGTGACAATATAATAGTGATAAAGTCCGTATGCAACGGCTGTACTTACTTGAAGCTGCAGATTCGCATGTTGCCACAGCGTACATGACTCTGTGCCGTCAATTGTGGCAATTGGATAAAATGCTCCTTTCAAATCAAGCTCTTTAGCTCTTTGTTGTGCCTGAGGCAGGGTATAGTATCTAAACTCTAAAAGCTTTTTTGCTGCATCAATGTTTGTAAATAGATAGAATGGAAGACAGTAAACCTCGCTGTCCCAGAACGAATTGCCATTGTATACTTCACCGCTTAAACCTTTTGCGCCAATCCCAGCAACAACCTGTTGCATGCCTGAGTATGCTTGCAGCATCTGAAATATGCAAAACCTAATCCCCTGCTGATTTTCGCTATCTTGCCCTATTTCAATATCAACTTCTTCCCACATCCTCTCCCAGAATCTTTCGTGCTCTTGTTTCAGCTTTGAATAGCTATATTGACCAAATACGGACTGACAAAGCTTTCTATTTTCGCTCTGCAAATTTTCATTTAATCTATCAAACGAATTTATAACAACAACCTTTTCAATCTCTACGGTTTCATTTTCTTCTATATCAAAAACCATCTCTTTTGATATGATCTTCTCACCTTCAACAATTTCTTGTTCACATGTCTTGCTTGCTTCTATTTTAAAGTTTGCAATGCTTATTTTGTTGGTCTTTATTGTTTTACATCCAATAGAGATGTAATCATTTTCATTTGATTTAAATAAACGCTCCCAGTAATTTGTGTCATATATCCTGTGCTTGTGTGAAAAATCAACTCCACTTATGATTTTTACTTTACCATTTCTATTCAATAATGTTATTTCTATCTTCTGACAGCATACATTGTTTTGAGTCATGCTAATAAATCTTTCAAATTTGAGCTTAAAATTTAAACCTTTTTTGGTGTGCCAAATAAATTCTCTTGTCAAAATACCTTTTTTAAGATCAAGCACTCTTTTGTACTCCGAAAAATTAGAATGGTTTAGGTCAAGCTCCTCACCATCTGCAATAATTCTTGTATACAGCCAGTTTACATTGTTGACAATAAACTGGGTTCTGTTTGGTACTCCTTTGTATGAAGGTTTTTCATATATTTCTTCAAATACCCCCGCAACGTAAGTGCCGATGTGAGTATCCCCTGTGAAAAGTTCATCAAAGTAGCCTCTTGTGCCAATGTAACCGTTGCTCACAGTAAATAAAGATTCTAAAACTCTCATGTTTGATTTGTCAAAATTCTCTTCAATTATGCACCATGGATCTATTTTTACATATCTGCTACCTTTTTTGTTTATCACTCTGCCGACACCTCATCTTTTTCTATTTTTGTGTGAAGTTCTGCCAAAAATTCTTACTTCAAACTTCCAATCACAACACCTTGGGTGAGATATTTCTGGAAGAATATTACTAATACCACTGGTGGCAATATCGCATAAAGCACTGCTAACATCTTCATATCAGCAGACATCCATGTGTTTCCGAAAGACATTTCATATATCTTTATCATAACTGTGTAGCTTTCACGGTTTTTAAGAACAATATAAGGCAAGAGAAAATCTGACCATGAAGCATTTATGGAAAATATTGTCACTACCATTATTATTGGAACGCTAAGTGGCATAACAATCTTGTAAAATAATCTCAAGTTAGGACATCCATCAATCTTAGCAGCCTCAATTATTTCTCTTGGAATCTCATCAAAGAAATTTTTAAATAGCAGTACATAAAAAGCATTCGCACCATAGCTGAACCACAACGGAATGTATGAGTTGTTAAGTTTCAGTGCAACTATATTCTTAAAAATAGGTACAAGATTTATAGTTGCAGGAATCATCAAACTCCATAATATTAGATTGAATACAAATCTATACCCTCGCGGCTTGATGATTGAGATAACATATCCTGCCAAACCATTGAAAACTATTGCGCATAGCACACTTCCTGCTACTAAAATAAAAGAGTTTATATAGTACTTTGTAAAATTGAGAGTTTTCCAGGTGGTTATTATCTTTTGAGGTTCAAATGTATGTGGAATTATTGTGGGCGGCACCTGAGCAAATTCTTTTATATTTTTCAAGCTTGATAAAAACACCCATAAAGGTGGTGCTAAACACACAAATGCAATGCAACAACTAATAAACAAAAGTATATAATAAAGTGCTTTTATACTTGGTTTTCTGAGGTCTAAAAAATTTATAATACCCGTTGTTTTCAGATCCAATTTATTCAAGTTTATAGCCTCCTTGCAAGGTTTTTAAACATTATTATTTTCTTTTGTAGCTTTCATATATATGAAGGTGAGACACATTAGAATCAAAGTAACCAACACACTTACAGTTGCAGACTTTCCAGCAACAAAATCAACAAAAGCATAGTTGTAGCTCAAAAGCATCAGTGACAATGATGCGTTGTTTGGTCCACCACCTGTCAAGACAAGCGGTTCATACAATACCTGAAAAACAAATATTATCTGCATTATCAAAAGCATTCTTGCTGTGGAATAAAGCTCTGGCAGTGTAATGTGAATAATCCTTCTAAAAATCCCTGCTCCATCAATGCAAGCAGCCTCATACAGCTCCTGGTTTATCCCCTGAAGCCTTGCAATGTAAATTAGAGCTGTTGAACCTGCTGATTTCCATGTCATGATGAATATTAAAAGAGGAATTGTAAGTTTGGGATTTTGTAGCCAGTCAGAAGGCTGAAAACCAAGCTTTATCCTGATAGCGTTCAAAAGCCCACCTTCGCTAGGATCAAACAAAAATCCCCACAGAACAAGCGCCGCAACTCCAGGAACCATATTGGGAAAGTATATTGAAAATCTAAAAAATGAGTTTAGGTGAACCATTTCATTAATTATAAGGGCAATAATGATAGGCACCAAAAAACCTATTATGAGAGACCATATAACATAAAAAAATGTGTTTATCAGCGCTTGATGAAAGACACTATCTCTTAGAACATCTATATAGTTTTGCAATCCTACAAACCTTTCCATTCTAAAACCTTTTGTCTCATTCAAAGAAAGTATTACACTATAAATCATTGGTTCCCAAATATAAAAGGTAAAAAGAACTATGCTTGGCAGCAGAATTAACCACCCAGAGATATTCTCAGATAATCTGTTGGATAGTTTCCCACTCATCTTTTTATTCACAATCTAACCCCACCTTTTTAAAAGCTTTACCTCCGCATATGATGTCCAAACAAAAAATTCAATGATGGGAGGAAACAGTTTTTTCTGCTTCCTCCCCAGGATGAAGCTAACTTAAGCCTTATTCTTTAACCTTATCCAAGAACTTTGTTTGAAATTCTTTTCCTGCTGCCTGCAGTATCTTCTTGGGATCAGCATTCTTGTTTGTCAATACCTGTTGGATACATCCATCTAAAATTCTATAAAGATCCTGGCAGTAGTAAGGTTCTTCGGGTTTCAAGTGTTTGAACGCTTCGTCATAGTATGGTTTGAAAAGAGCCATGTTTACATTTGTATATTTCTTATATATAGCATCTTCAGCTTTTACTCTCTCTGGATTTACCCAAACAGGAAGTGCTCTTGGCCCAACTGGTAAGCCCTGAGCTGCTTTTTCCTTGAGGCTTATCTCTATAGCATTGAGTGTTTCTTGGTCAACCTTTGGTGACATACCTATAACTTCAAGAAGCTTAAAACATGCATCAATCTGTGCAGGTGTGCTGTTTGATGAGAACATTATTGCTGTTCCGCCCATTAATGTATACTGTCCTTTTGGTCCTTTTGGAATTGGAACAATTGCAATCGCATCTTTGCTCATCTTGTAATCTTGAACAGGCAGGTTAATAACGTCTGGTGCTGCTAAAACCATTCCAACCTGGTCTGTTCCATAATACTTGATCCAATCGCCCCAGCTAAGCAGTGTGTTCGGCAAAAGTACATTGTATTTCCATTTCAAATCTTTGATGAATTGCAATGCTGCAACTGCGCCTGGGCTGTCAAGTCCCTGTACCCATTTGTTACCCACTTTCTTTTCAAACTCTGCGCCAAATGACCATGCGATAGCTGTGAAGTGCCAGCCACCTACATTGTCTTTGCTCGGCATGAAAAATCCTGCTTTTCCTGTCTTTTGCTTTATGATTTGTGCTGTCTTTGCAAGCTCATCCCATGTCTTTGGATATTTTGGCAAACCATTCTTGTCAACTAAACCTGCCTTCTTGAAGAGGTTCATGTTGAGGTAAAGGCCAAGTGCATAACCATCACGTGGAATGCCATAGATTTTTCCGTTATAAGTCAAAAGCTTTAAAACATCTGGGTTGATAGCCTTGTCATACCCATATTTTTTTGCATATGTTGTAATATCTGCTGCATATCCTGCTGGTATTATCTTTCTTGGTTCTGTAAACCATGTGTAAAATATGTTCGGCAAATCTCCACTTTCTGCTTTTGGAAGAAATGTTTCTGGTGAATATGAATATGGATCAGGAATCAATTTGATGTTGGGATATTTCTTTTTGAAGTTTTGCTCATACTTTTGCCATGCTTTTTTGCCTGCTTCGTCATTGTCAAGCGGCCAAATTCCAACTCTGATAGAAACTGTCTGAGATGCAACTACCTTTGCCGGCTTTGAAGAAATCAAGGCAACTCCCAAAACAATTTCAGCCAAGAAAATCAATGCTGTCATAATTGCTACAAGGCACCAGTTTTTTAAACAAAACAACCTACTCATCAGCAATCCTCCTTCAAATTGGTTTATTTTTATTTGACAATTTATATAGTAAGTCCTCTTTACTCTGTTTTAAAGTAGGTAAAAATGCAAAAAGGTTTGTAAAATTATTGGAATATATTGGTATCAAAAGATATTGTTTTTATAGTTCAATTTTTAATAGCAAAACTGTGTTCGCTAATAATAGCAAAAAAATAAAAAACAGTTTCTGTATCCTGCTAAGATTGGCCAATGATGTGTTATTAAAAAATGAAATAATAGTGATTGGTATATATATTAACATATATTAACATGTTTTAAGTTATTATTTTCCTTACAATTTTAATCTCTTTAATTTCATCTTTCCTCAGAAGGATCACCTTATGTGTTTTACTGTCTTTTATTATGTAAAAATTTCTATCTTCATCTATGACAAGTCCTTTTAACGAGGACTGTTTGCAATTACTGATAAATATTGCTGTTATAGGAGAGTATCTTCTCAAAATAGTCAGTGAATAAACAAGAACATATATTTGTAAACATACTGCAAATATTGTCTGTCCTATTAAAAGTATTTCTATACTTAAATTTTTAATTGTAGTTAATTCGTTGCTATATTTATAGTTTAATAAACTCAACACGATGTCTATAAAAATTACACATAAATTTGGCACGATATAATTTATATTCAATAAAGTATAAAACGTAAACAAGAGAATACAGGCATAAATTCTCAGTCTTTTTTGCCTCTCATTACTAAATTCAGCTATACAATTCCCAAAAGTTTCATTATAAATTTTATTTTTAAGCCTTTTATTCTCTAAATAAAAAAGAAAAGCCATTGAAATAGACATAAGATATGTAATGTAAATTCCAAACTTCAAAGCAACCACGTCAAAACTTTTTCTTATAAAAACATAGAAAGTACCAGCAGGAAATAGAAAAACATATAAAATTGTAAGCAGTTTATATAATGATAAAAATGAGCTATTAAGCGGTTTGTAATAGTCTTCTCTGATTATATTGTCTGATAGTTTAAATACCGCAAAAATAATTGAAGCAATAAGGAATATCAAGATAATAATAAAACCATATGATTCCATTTTATTACTTGTTAATAAATCTACAATCTTTCCTACTAATATATTCATTGCCAGCCCTCCAATTAATAATTCTTTTAAAAATATCATCGATAATCTTTAATCCCCGCATGAGCAGAAAAAAGAGGCCACCCATTTTTTGGATAGCCTCTTTTTGCGTAAAATATAATTGTTATTAGATTGTATTTATATCAACTTTTTAAGGTGCTGGTGTTATCAACCTTGTTGGAAAATCATTGGTATTATAAGCCATCGTACAATCTACACCAGAAACTTTTGTAATAGAAACTCTTATTCTTTGATTGTTGAAACTAATATCTG
>Ga0207429_10101_pt1 | contig 17057 bp, 17 predicted proteins | sample YelNats1bottle13_FD_187545 | JGI IMG/M metagenome (GOLD analysis project Ga0207429, IMG submission 187545) | Hot spring thermophilic microbial communities from Obsidian Pool, Yellowstone National Park, USA - site 1 bottle 13 (SPAdes) (version 2) | ecosystem: Environmental > Aquatic > Thermal... | reverse complement strand
ATTTACTAAAGTGTAAATGATAACTAAAAACTATTTAAATATAAAAATTTTATTATCATTTATGATAATATTTTTTATTTTACAATTCATCCTCTACCTATGGTTGGAGTCTTCTTGTTAAAATTATAATAAAAACATTTCAAATACAATTGACTACTTTTGTGGTAAGCTTATTTTTTTATTACTTATTGGAGAGCTTACATTTATAAACATTTTGTTTGTTGAGCTAATCTATTTTAAAAACAAAATATAATAAATCCTACTACAAAGTTGTAGTAGGGTTTGTTGTTTTATTCCTAATTTTTTTATTGAAAATTCTATTGTCTATTTTATTATTTCTTTGATTTCTCTCTCACTTCTATAAGTTGGAGAGGGTTCAATATACTTATTTTTTAAAATATCTTACACCAAATAATGATTTTTCTTTTTCTATTAATTTTTCTACTGCCATTTCATCTAATATATTTTCTATTTCATTAACTTGTAAATATTTATTATACTTATCTAAAATTTCTTTTTGTATTTTAGGAAGATCTCTAATTTCTAATGGTAAAAATTCAAACAAGAATTCTTTTATTTCTGAATTGGTATTATAACCTTCTAATTCTTCAAAAGGATTTGTATTAAGCATACTACTTGTTTCTGCAAATCTTATCTTTACAAAGAACGTTTTTGTTAATATGGCTGATGATACAAAACAATTGCCAGTTTCTAATTTTGGCAGTTTTAAAAATTCATTATCATTTAAATTTGTTTCAGTTTTTATTGTTTCCATATCAGATTTAATATTCGTTCTAAATATTAATTTTGTATTTAATTGTGCAAGTATTGTATTATCCAATAATACTGGTCTTTGAGTGCTGAGAATCAAAAACACTCCATATTTTCTTGCTTCTTGACTTATTTCTTTTAATAAGTTCTTTATTGGACTACTATCTTTTCCTGCAAAATTATGTGCTTCATCAATAATAACAAAAAATAGAGGAAATTTATCACTATTATTTTCTATGTATTTTTTTCTCTTTTTATACAAATTATTGATTAAATACGATGAGAACATTTTTAATATAAAATAGTTATTAGCTCTTATTACTGCTAATTTTCTTTTTTGCATACATGACTCTATTTTTGACACATCTTTATTAAAAATATTAAGTTTGTCTAATGCATTTAATCTCCATTGAATAGCTTGAATTGTTTCAATTCCTGCAACTTTGTTTTTGTATTTATAATATATCATAACTGTATCATCAGGCAATTCTTCATCTTTCTTTTTGTATTTCTTATTTTCATATTCAAAAGCTTCTTTCAATTTTTCAATTTTGTTTATTAAATAAGTTAAACTTTCGCCTTCTTCATGTAAACTTTCAATTGCTATTTTCATTGGTTGTGACAATTCACCTATAAATTCTAAAAGTGAAATCAGTTCAGTTGTTTTTATTTCTTCAAATTTAATCCCACAATTTTTGCCTACTTCAAAAATCTCATATTTATCTTCATAATCTATTGTTTTATTTTCGTTATTAATAAAATTCATTTCATAGTGAGGATCTAATATTATTGCTGGAATTCTATTTTTTATTAATTCTTCACATATTACCCTTAATCCAAAAGTTTTCCCCGAACCTGAGCCTCCAAAAATACCTATATGAGGATATTCTTTTAACATATAATAATTAAAGAAAAACGGTATTCCTGTTTGATTAATAACTTCTCCTTCATTTTTTATTTTAAATTTGTTTTTGTATTGTTCTTCTATTTCCTCATATAATTCTTCTGTACAATTAATTTGCCCTAATAAAAATCCTTTAGTATTATTAAGTAAATATTTTGATATTTCGTTATTATTGAGTTTTCTAATTTCACTATTAGGATCAATTGCAAATGCAGGATAATTTATTAAAGATAATTTTGCAATATAAAATAATTGTTGTTTATTTTCATTATCAATAGTTATTTTTATATTTAAAGTTTTTTCTATATTATCTAAAGAAGAAAAATTCATAACTTCTATTACTTCTGCAAGATACTTGTTATCTATCATTAAATATTGTCCTTCTAAAAATTTAGTATCTGTAGATAAAACATATAATTCTTTATTGTTTACTCTATCTAATATTTTTATCACATAAATCACTTCCTTTCTTTTGTATAAGTATATTTTATTCTAAATTCCATAAGTTCTTATCAATATTCATAATATCACTTTTATTAATGTTGTAATATATATTTTACATATATTATATATTAAAACAAGTAAAAAAACAAGAAAAATAATTAAAACGCACTAAAATAGTGCGTTTTAACATATTTTGCTTGATTCAACTATATTTACTACTCCAGTAATTAAATGCATTATCATACCTACAATTGGAATAACGGCTATAACATTACCAACAATTCCTATTGTATGTCCAAGATAGTTTGTATTTCTTTTTTTACTTTCAATTAAACCTAATATATGAAGTACTAACAATACTGCAAGTGGAATATAATGTAGTCTTATTATTAAAAGTCCTCCTACTATAGGTAATCCTAAAAATATTTCTAATAATCCTATGATCATTTTAAAATTTTTTAAATTAATTGTATTCATTTTTATTCACCTCCTATTTTTGAAAATAATAATTATTTTCTTATACTATATTTTATATTATATATTTTTAAAAAAAATATAATCATTTTTACATTATTAAACCCTCAACTTATAGTTGAGGGTTATCTATTTGATATTCTTTTGGTAATAATTCATAGTCATCTGTTTCTTCTAATGCTATTTGTATCATTTCTTTTATTTTATCATTATATTTTCTTTTTATTAATCCTATTGCTTTTATTATATCTTCATCGGTTACTATTGTTTTTTTCTGTCTTTTAATAAGTTCTATTGTTTTTAATACTACATTTTCTATTTCAGCTTGGGTATACATTTCAGTTAATTCTCCAATCTTGTTCCAATTGGAAACATTTATTGTTATATCATAATATTTACTTAATAATACTTTGAAAGTTTCTATTCTATTTGCTTTATTTGGTGGCAAGAACGGTATTTTTTTATCGAACCTACCTGGTCTTTTCAATGCTTCATCAATATTATTTGGATAGTTGCTTGCTCCAATAAATATTATTTTTCCTTTTATTTTATCATCAGACATAAAGCTTAATAGTCTACCAAAAATATTGCTTCTTACTCCAGTGTTGTCGTTATTACCTCTTTGAAAAGCTTGATCTAATTCATCTATAAATACTCCACAAGGGGTTAAAGAAGAAATACAGTTTAACGCTTTTTCAAAATTCTTTTCACTTTCACCAACATACTTATTCAATATTTTACTTAATTTTAATTCAATAAAGTTTATTTGGCTTTCTCCTGCAAAACATTTTGCAAAGAAAGTTTTACCTGTTCCTGGAGGTCCTATATATAGTAGTCCTTTTGGAACAATAGAGCTATCGTTATTTAATAAACCTTCAATTATAACTTCCTTATGATATTTTTTAAGTTCTTCATATCCAGCAAATTTTTTAAAGTTATAATCTTCAACATCGAATAATTCTATTATATCTCCGTATGTGTTTTCTATAATTTCTTTTTTCTTATTAACTATTAAATCTCTATTTAGTTTTCCTTCATATTCAGCAAGTAAAAATATATCTTCTATATTTATTAATGTTAATCCAGCAGTTAATTTTGCTATTACTTCTTCATTTATATTTTTTTCAAAAGTATATTGATTAATTTCTCTCTTTATAAAATTCAATCTTTCTTCATATGAAGGGTAGTTTATTTTTATAATAGACATTTTACTTGTTAAATCTTTAGATATATTTGATATAGTTTCCGATAAAAATATTATCATATTGTCTGAAGTAAAATATTTTCTGTTAGTTAATAGTTCTATCATAGAATATACATTATATTCTGCATTGTTTGTTCCAAAGAAATATTCAGGATATTTAAATACAACTACTGTTTTTTCTTCATTTAATATATTTTTTGTTACTATATATGGCATTACAGTTTCACCTAAAGGCATTACTTTATTCGAATCTTTTGCTTTGTATAAAGCCAATCCATCAGGGCAGTTGTAAATATAAATATTATCAAAATAGTTTTTTAATTGTAATAATAAATGTTCAAATAATAATATTTTTTCGTCTTCTTCTTTAACATAATCATTTATATTTCCTGTTATTATAAAACTATTTGAAACACCTGATTTATACTTTTTATATAATTCGTCCCAGTATTTTACTACCATAATACATTCCTCCCATAAAAATTATCTTTTTGTATAATATCTCTTCTTTTTTAAATGAAAAATTTTTAGCTTGCTAAATCTGAAAAATAACATGCATCATATCTTTCACCATCAATAAATTCAGAACATAAAAATGGATTATTTTTAAAATACTCTTTTAAATCTTCCTGCATTTTTTCAAAATCAACTTCTTCAAATTTTTTCTTCTTAAATAAAGCATAGTAATACATCATTCCTTTCCAATATTTTTGTGATAACGAACCGTTTTTTAAGATAGTTGGTGTTACAAATAATTCCATTTCACCTTCATTAAGCCAAATTATAGGCTCTTTACCATGTTTTAATCTTTCATTATACATCTTTAGATCTTGAATTATATAATTTTTAATATTAATTAATTCTTCTAAAACTTCTTTATTTTCTTCTTTTTTAAATTTTATTTTTAATGTTTTCTTTTCATATTTTTTCTCTAAATAACCTTCTGTTTCATTTAAAACTAAATTAGAAATACCTATATTAGAATTCTTAAATGCTATATTAAAATTATCATCAAGAAATAAACCAAATAACTTAACTTCTTTATCTCCTATCTTAAACATATAAAAATTTTTGATATTCATACAATATCACCTCTCTTTATTTTTTATATATATTATATTTAATCTTCATTTGTATTATTTTTTTAAAATTAATTTTTAATCAAAACATTTACTTTAGTAAATATTTTTAATATAATATATAATACAACAATTTAATTAAAACTGAAAAAGGGGGGTTAGTTATGAAAATTAATAAATTTTTAAAAGGTTTAACATTTGCCATTCTAATATTATATCCAACTACATCTTTTGCTGTATCTAAACCTATGTTGAATTTACAAGTAAAAGACCAATATGTTGTGGGTGAAACAATTAATTTAACTACATCAATAAGCAATCCATACAAAATAAAAAAGTATATAAAATTTGGTTATGAAATTTATGATAACAAGAACAAGAAAATCTTATCAAGAGAAGAGGTAAAACCAAGATTGATGGAAGGTGCAAAAACAACTTTCCCAATTAAAGGTTTGAAAGAAGGAGTTTATACAGTAAAAACTTATTATAAAATAGGTAATAAAGTTTATGGAACAAGCTCAAAAAAAATTAAAATTGTAAAATCTATTCCTAAGAAAGTAATTGAGAAAAAAACAATTGAAAAAGTTACAATAGAACTTATAAAATACGGTTCACCTAATAAAGAAGTAGTAACTTTAAGTGCAGTAAACCAAGCACCTAATACTTTTGTATTTAATTTAAGAAAAGAAGATCCTACAACAAGTATAAATAAAATAAAGTTATTAGCAGGTAAAAATGAAACGTTAAATTTAGCCTTTAAAAATCCTTTTGGATTAGAACAAAAACTTAATTTCAGCTTAACAGAAGGAAAGGAAACTGTAATCGAATTCCCTGATGATATTTTTGGTTTTGATAATCCACCTGAAGGTGCTTCTATAAATACAATAAAGTCTGTGCTATCTGAATACGATAATAATATTCAATTTAATTTTAAAGATTCTAAGGGAAATCAATACAAAGTTATAATTCAGCTATAATATTAATAATAACAAACTCAAAGCAATGCAAAAGTTATTTACTTCCTTTTTAAAACAACCTATCGCAAAATATGCGATAGGTTGTTCTCTTATCTATACCTAGACAATATTGACTTTGTTGAATTATTTATGTTATATTTACTATAGTATATATTTGCTGAAATAATTAAAGGAGGTTGTAATAATGAAAATTGATAGAGATAAAAAAATAGAAATATTTGCATGGATTAGTTTATTGTTTATAATAGGACTTATTACCTATTTTATATCTTTTAGAATATATCAAAATAAAATTATAACTAAAAATACTGTAAGCTACAAAACGTTTATAGAAATGGTTAATAAAAATGAAGTAAAAGAAGTATATATAAACTTAGACAAAGCTAACTTTTCATTTACAACAAAGGATGGGCAGATAAAATATACATCAAATCCTAAAACGAATGATTTTAAAAAATTTTTATTAGAAAAAGATATAGAGGTTAAAGAAATTGAAAACACTGATAAATATTATATTTATGATATAATAAAAACTGTTTTATATATTTTTATTTTCTTTAAACTTATAAAATATTTAATGAGTTTCAATAAAAATGCTTTGTTTACATTTAATAATTTAAAAACAGTAAATAAAAATAATAAAGCAATAAAATTAGATAATGTAATATTAAATAATGAAACAAAAAAAGAAATAGCTGTATTTGTAGATTTCTTAAAAAACCCTAAAAAATATAAAAAAGCTGGTGCTAAACTTCCTAAAGGAATAATTTTTTATGGTCCTCCAGGAACAGGTAAAACATTAACTGCACGTGCTATTGCTGGTGAAGCTAATGTTCCATTTTTTTACACAAGTGGTTCAGACTTTGTTGAATTATTTGCAGGTTTTGGTGCTAAAAAAGTTAGAGAATTATTTGAAAAAGCTAAAGAAAATGCACCATGTATAGTTTTTATAGATGAAATTGACGCAGTTGGAACTAAAAGAGGTTCTACTCTAAATTCAGAAAAAGACCAAACAATAAATGCTCTTTTAAACGAATTAGATGGATTTGATCAAAATGAAGGGATTATAGTAATAACTGCTACAAATAGGCTTGAAGATTTAGATGAAGCACTTATAAGACCTGGAAGATTTGATAAACATATTGCAATACCACTACCCGATTATGAAGAAAGATTAGCTATGTTTAAATTACATTTAAAAGATAAAAAGATAAGCAATGATATTAATTTAGAAAATTGGGCAAAAATAACAATAGGTTTCTCAGGTGCAGGAATAAGTACTTTAATAAATGAAGCTGTAATAAATTCAGTTATAAAAGGCAGAAAAGAAATAACAGAAGAAGATTTACAAGATGCTTTCTATAAATTTGTTTTAAAGGGACATAAAAAAGAAATTAAAAAAGATAATGATGATATAAAAATAATTGCTTGGCATGAAGCTGGACATGCATTAGTTACTAAACTTCTTACAGACTACTCTATTCCTAAGGTTAGTATTATTCCTAATACAAATGGTGCAGGTGGAATTACTTTTATTACACCTAATAAATTAGGTTTAAATACTAAAGAAGAGCTTATTAATAATGTAAAAATAATGTATGCAGGCAGAATTGCAGAAAAATTGCTAACTAATGATGATAACAAAGTTACTACGGGTGCTCAAAATGATATAGTAAAAGCAACTGAAATATTATATAATATTGTAACTAATTTTGGAATGTCAGAACAATTTGGATTAATTAATACTCAAGTATTAAAACTTAATAATGAAATAATTATGAAAGAAATAATAAATTTATCTAAAAAGATAGAAGCTGAAACATATGAATTATTATTAAACAATAAAGATAAACTTGAAAAAATAGCAAACTTATTAATAGAAAAAGAAAATATAACAGAAAAAGAAATAAATAATATATTAAATCCCTCTGTAATTTAAAACAGAGGGATTTTTAACATAAATAGTAATAGAAGTCACTTCTTGTTAAAATTATGATAAATGGGGGATTTTTTTATCTTAATCTTGCTAATCTATCCATAAATTCTACTTTTCTTGACATATCATTTGGAAGTAGATTAACAATTTCATACGCTTTTTGAACATATATTCCTCTATATCTTTCTGTATAATTAATTGCAAGATGGACTGCTTTTGCTAACTCATCCATAAGTTGTTGTTTTGCTGTAATATTAGATACATCATTAATCCTATCTAAAGCATTTTTTAAATATGTTGTGCTAAAATAGTTATTTTTGTAAGAATTAATGTATGTTTGAGCAACACTAATTAATCTTAATTCTATTAATTCATTTAATTTTGACATATATTCTTCTTTATATTGCTTATATTCATCAGGAATTATATCTATCATTGACTTTGTTTTATTTATTTGACTTTCTAAAAGTCTTTGTCTTGTAATGTTAATTTGTTTATCTATTATTGTAAAAATCATGTTCATCAATCTATCTCTTTCTGAGATGTTGTATTTTATACTCATAACATCCATTAATGCGGTTTTTAAAGTAGCATCTGAAATATATGTTTCTGCATATTTTATTTTTGCTTCTGCACTCTTTATAATTTTACTTTCATCAACATTAATACTTTCTTCTGTATTAGTTGTTTGTCTTTCTTGGTTATTGTTAACTATTTGTATAGTTGGTGATAATTTCTTATTTTCTTCAATAATTTGTTTTACTACATTAATTCTTTGTATTAAACTATCTTTATCACTTGAAGGTTTTAAAACATTTACCTTTTCAATTGCTAAATTTAATAATTCTTCAGTTTTTTCATTTTCAAGTCTTGTAACAATCGCCTTTGCTTCTTCTAATGCTTTATCTACATATACATAATTACTTGATGGAGTTGATGGATATTCTTCTCTATCCCATGTAAAATTATTTTGCATTAAGAAATTATCACTAACTAAGAAATATTTATTATTTGTTACATCATTATTAGTTGCGTCTACATGATACCAATTACCATCTACTTTAACTAAATTCCATGCATGTGGTGTTCCATTTAAAGAACCACCCACTATAATACTTTCAATACCTGCTTTTTCAAGAAGTTTATCTAAAAGATTAGCATATCCTTGGCATACAGCGCTTTTATATACAAGTGCATCATAAGCAGTTCTCTTTTGCAGAGTTTTATCATAATCAACAAGATTTGTAACATAATCGTTTAATATTTTTACCTTTTCATAGTCAGACATATCATTCTTAATTAATTGATTTACAATTAATTGTGTTTGTTGGTTTATATAATCTTCTTGTTCCTTTGTTGTATAATATGAAAAATTAAATGTTGCATTTATATTCCCATAATAACCTGATATTTTTGTATTATAATTACTCCAAGACCATCTTAAATAATCATCACTCGAATAAGCTTCCTTTATTATTTTACTTATATTTTGTAAAAATTCTTGAGTATCTCCTACATAATTAATTGTAAAAGTTGTGTTCCTTTGAACCATATTGTTAATAATTTCATTTTTTAAACTTGTTAAATCTTTTACCTGTATTGTTTGTGCAAATACTGCACTACCTGAATTAAGTGCTAAAGTAAGTGCTAATAGAGCTGATGCCCCTGCCTTTTTACCAAAATTCTTTACCTTCATTAAATATCTACCTCCTTTTTACAGTGTAATTAAAATTTACATTATAAATATATCATATATTACAAAATCTTGTCAATAATATTTTACATTACAATTTAAAAATAAGATTAATTTTCTAAATATAACATTATTATCTTTTTTATCATAATTTTAACAAAAAGGCTTCCACCTATAGAGGTAAAAGATAAATTGTAAAAGTTTGGATAATTTACTCTATCTTCAAAAAAAATTCTTAAATGCTTTATCTAAGTCTTTGAGTGAATTTTGAAGTGCGAACTTATCTACTTCTTTTAACCATGTATTAGTTTGTTTAAGTTTAGTTAAGTTAGCAGAATAATCTTTATAATTAAATGTTATCCATTTAGTTTTATATTCTTCTCTTTTAGCAAGATAGTAGTTATACACAAACCTAACACAACCAAAGGTTTTATTTATAAGCTCTATTTGTTGTTTATCATAATTTTAACAAGAAGACTCCCACCTCTATAGGTGGGAAATGAATTGTTTCAAACAATACAAACGAAATTATAGTTATACAATTAACACTTTCCAATGAACAAAAAAAATAATACTAAACCACTTAACTTACTCTGCTTCTAAACTCTGGAATGTTGCTAACTACAATATAATAAATGGTTTTCTCAAACCTAAAGAGTTGAAGACTAAACTTAAAGATACTTTTTGGTATAAAAACCTTCATTCACAATCAGCACAAGCAGTTCTTGAAAAACTACAAATTGCGTGGGGAAATTACTATAAGAAACACACCAAAAGACCACGTTTCCAACCTAAAAATGGGCATTTCCCTGTAAGATGGAAGAAGCAAGGATTTAAAATAGAAGGGGACAGAGTTAAATTATCTTTGTCTAAACAAACAAAAGATTATCTTAAAACTGCACATTCTATTAAGTCCAATTACCTATGGATAAGTTTACCGAAAAAACTTATCGCTCAAAGATATGCAGGAAATTGAAATTAAGCCACATAGATTGTATAGACATACAACTTATGTTATGCATGTTGTATATAGAAAGTCTATATCAGATAGAAAACTTAACCTTACTGGAACTATGGCATTCCATAACGGAAAATATAGAGGGCTATATATTTGTAAGTGTGGCAATATCTTAAACGCAGATGTAAACGGGGCATTAAACATACTAAAAAAAGTAGTCCCAAGTCCAGTAATGGATAGGGATAGAGGGTATTTGAACAACCCTGTTAGAATAAAAATAAATTACTCTAACTAAAAGAATCTCCCACTTATAAAAGTGAGAGAGGGTTCAAATAAGCAATAACATATTGTTCTATTAAATTCACTTCTTTATTAAAACTTGTTTTAATGTATTCTAAAACATTTTCGTAAGCTTTCCTTCGTCTCAAAAAAATGCTAAAACTTCCTTACTCGCGACTTTAGTCACGAGTAAGGAAGTTTTTTTAGTCGTTAAAATCTATGCTATCTATGCATTCATCGTCTTTCAATAACATTATAAACCCTCCTTCGATTTCAAATCTATAGGGAGATATTAGCTTGTTTAGGGCTAATATCTCTTTTTCGTTGACTATTTCCGCGTCCAGACCATTCATTTTAACGCGGATTTTCATGTTAAAGAGTTGGAGCATCTTTTCAATGCTCTCTATTTTTGTTTCACTAAAATTAATTTTATTAACCTCAATTATTTTTTCACTGTTCATATTTTTGAACCCCTCCTTTAAATTTTTATAAAATTAACTTTAAATTACCTGCTTTTATAATACTCTTTAATTTTAGTTTTATCACTTAAAGAAGGAATTTTTCTTATATATTTTTTAATTTTAAACATCTAAACTAATTTTACAACATCCTTCCATAAAATAAATTACAACACCTCCAGAGATTAAAATTATTTTCCATTATTTTTTTTCTTTTTATTATTATATTTTCTTTTTATTTTTTGTTTCTATTTATTATTTTTTTTTTATTAAAACTGACCTAATCCTGGAATTGTTGTTGGAACATATCTATATATTGTATCCCCTAACCCAAGTTGTCCATATCCGTTATCACCCCAAGCCTTAACAGTTTCATCATTCATTAGAGCTATTGTATGATAATGTCCTGCTACAATATCTTTTACATTTGTAAGTCCTGGGATTGTTGTTGGAACATATCTATCTGTTGTATCACCTAAACCAAGTTGTCCGTAATAATTTTGACCCCAAGCCTTAACAGTGCTATCATTCATTAGGGCTATTGTATGATAATGTCCTGTTATAATCTCTTTTACATTTGTAAATCCTGGGATTGTTGTCGGAACTGTTCTATTTGTAGTATCCCCTAAACCAAGTTGTCCGTAATAGTTATTACCCCAAACTTTAACAGTTCCATCATTCATTAGGGCTATTGTATGCCAACATCCTGCTACAATATCTTTTACATTTGTAAGTCCTGGGATTGTTGTTGGAACATATCTATCTGTTGTATCACCTAAACCAAGTTGTCCGTAATAGTTATTACCCCAAACTTTAATAGTTCCATCATTCATTAGGGCTATTGTATGTCCATATCCTGCTACAATATCTTTTACATTTGTAAGTCCTGGGATTGTTGTTGGAACTGTTCTATCTGTTGCATCTCCTAATCCAAGTTGTCCAAAATCATTTCTACCCCAAGCCTTAATAGTTCCATCATTCATTAGGGCTATTGTATGCCAATATCCTGTTACAATATCTTTTACGTTTGTAAGTCCTGGAATTGTTGTTGGAACATATCTATCTGTTGTATCACCTAATCCAAGTTGTCCGCAAATGTTTATACCCCAAGCCTTAACAGTTCCATCATTCATTAGGACTATTGTATGAGAACCTCCTGCTACTATTTTCTTTACACCTTGGTTATATTCTCCTTTATATTGGTTTTTAGCAAGCTTTGGTGACATATACCCTTCCAGTTCTTCTTTGTTAGTTGGATATCTGTTGTTGTTTGCATAAAATAAGTTGATGGATTTAATATAACTACCTAAATCAATTTTTACCTTACTAAACTTAGTTTTGTCAATTTGTTTGTTTAACATACGCAGTAAAACAATTGATAACACTATAACCATGGTAATAATAACTGTAACCTTAAGTAAAGTAAAAGTCATTATATTAACCTCCTTTATTTTTGAAATTTGAGATATATTATATATTATATATTATATTTACTAAAGTGTAAACGATAACTAAAAACTATTTAAAAAACTATTTAAATATAAAAATTTTATTATCATTTATGATAACTTTAGTTGTAGGAGGTTTAATATATCACCTTTTTTTTACTTTTCTATAACTATAGTTCCTATATTTTCTTGTATGCTTGTCTTACAATGAAGGTTGATACTTTGTGTATATAATCTTTAAGGTAGTTTCTTTCTTTTATGATAAGGTAGTGCATTTTTTTAGATATTGTATGTTTACTTTTAGTGATAGCACTTCGTAATTGTCTTTTTTTTCTTAGAAAATAACCTAAGCCTTGACACAAGAACTTTGCCATCATATATAGTTGCAGTTTTGTTTGTGGTAACTACTGTTGCAAGGTTTGTTACTCCTAAATCTATTGCCATAGTTCCAGTAAAGTTAAGTTTTCTATCTGATATAGAATTCATCTCCCACCTATAGAATTGGGAGTCTTCTTGTTAAAATTATTATAAAAATAAGCACCTATATTAGGTGCTTATAAATAATTTACCAAATGTGAATTATATTCAATTAGTTTCCTATAAAGTATAGGATTTTTACACTTTGTTTCATTTAAACTTCCCTCTTTATCAATTGCAATACAAATATTATTAACAAAGTACTTGCAATTTAAACAGTTATCGTTTATAATTTTATTTTGTTTCCCCTTTAATATATATTTTTTATTAATTGTGTTAAATAAATTTTTTATTATAAACTTATTTCCCACCGTCCCATCAAATTTAATTATTTTTCTTTTTTCTTTTTTTTTACTTGTTAATATTATGAAATTTTCATTAATTTTTTCAATTTCATATTCTTTGTAAATATTTAATACATCTTTTTTTATTTTTTCCATATCAAGTTCTTTTTCTACTTCAATAAATTTACCATTAAAATTTTTAAATAAAATACTTTCTAAATTAGAAGTAATTACTTTTACTTCACTTACATATTTAAGTTTTCTTTTAATAAAAAAACTATTGATGTATAAAATATTCTTCTTTGAAATAAAATCCTTAACTATTAAAAAATCATTACTTTTGTTTTTAATAATCTTACCATCTTCTAGTAAAACTTCTAAAACCTCCATAAATAAACCCCTTTCTTCTTGTTTTCCTATTTCTTATTTTTTATTTATTATATTTAACGTATTTAAAAATATAATATATTTAATTGTAATTTTGTCTTTTTAAGTTAAATTTAAACATACTTTAAACTATCTTCCCACTTCTATAAGTGGGAAATTTTCTTTAGTTCTAACAAAGTTGTTTAAAACAATTCATCTCCCACCCTATAGAGGTGGGAGTCTTCTTGTTAAAATTATAATACCCTCCTTTTAAATTTTTAACATTAATGTTATATATTTAATCTTTATATTTTTATAGGTTTAATTTCATTTAAATAACATTCCATTTCTTGCAAAGTATATAAATCTCTTTCTACATCTAAACAAGTTTCAATTTTTATTCTTTCTTCATCAACAAAGTCTAAAATTCTTGAAATATATTTTTCCCCTAAATATACATAATAAACATAATCACCTTTTTGGTATTGATATTTATTCAATCTATCCCCTCCTTTTTTTTATCATTCATTTAAAATTTCTTTTCCTGTAATATCATCTATTTTTATTAACATATATGGATATGTTATAACTTGTGTAACCATAGCATTTTTATCAGGACTTATTACTTCATATTCTATTTTTATCTTATCTTCTTTATTTGATACCTTTTTTAATCCAATAGTATATCCTGATGTTGGTTTTTCACCACCCGAAATCAAAACAAGTGCTGATGTATTTCCTTCTTTTTTAATATATATTCCTTCTTTTTTCTTGTATTGTTCTATCCACTTTAACAATTCATCATTATTTTTATAATAACTTTCATCTATTATTTGAAAACTTACATTATAGCTCTGCGTTTTATTTACTTTGTTTATATAATTTGCTGAAAATATGATTAATGATAATAATATAAACCCAATAATTGCTATTAATAATTTAAGTTTAGTTATTTCATCTGTTTTATAATATTTTATTTTTAAAACCTCCTTTTATTAAAATATATTTATCATTATTTAAATTATATTTTTCTTTTAATTTTTTGTTTGGTTTTATATATAAAAAACCATCATTTTTAAAATTATTAATTAAATTCTTAATTTCTCTTTTGTTTAATATATTTTTTAATTCTTCTATCTGAAAATAACCTTTTGTTTCAATTTGATTTCTTATATAAACATTCAAATCATCAAAATTATTATTTTTTATTTCAGCATAGTTATTTATTACATAAGATGATATTTTATATGGATTTGAACTTTTCTGTTTTTCAATATAACCTTCTAACTCAATTTTTTTTAAAATTTTATTTATTTTTTTTACACTAATATTCAGCTTTTTTGCTATATATCTATTTGAAATTATTAAACATGGTTTGTTTTTGTAAGTTCTTACGTTTTTATATTTAACTTCTTCATTTAAAAATTCTAAAACCTTTTGTTTTTCTTCTTCTATATTTGTTTTTTTTAATATTGTTTGATTCTCTTTTACATAATCTTGCCATTTTTCACTCCTTAACTTTTTATTAGTTATATTGGAATAAAAAATTAGTATATTTTTTATATCAGTATTAAACACAACTTTTAATAAATCTATAAAATCATATCCATAAAGAATATTATTATGTTTTATATACAAAACTGATTTATTTTTTCTATAAATCCATACATTGTTGTATTTTTCTTTTATTTTATTTATATTTACAAATTCCAGTATACTTAATTGATTAACTTTGCGAATAAATTCTTCGTAAGTTTCACAATTTAATAAACTTAACTTATTAATTATTTCTCTTTTATTAACACTTTCTTTAATTACTTCATTAATTTTTTTCTTTTCGGGAATTTTATCTGTAAAATATTTTATTTTATTTACATTTAAACCATTCAAACCTCCTCCTCCTTAAATACTATTTAACTATATATTATAGTATAAAATTAATTTTACTTTATTGTCAATAATTTTAAATAAAATATTGATCATTTTTACACTATAGTGTATAATTTAAGTGTAAACATCTTTAAGAAAGGATTGATTAAATATGAAAATAGTATTAAAAACTAAAAATAATAGATATGTTGGATGTGAAGGAGAATGGTGTCTTATAGAAGATATTAAATATGCAATTCCCTTTAATCACTATACATTGGAAGAAATACCAATAATGTTAAAATATTTTCAAGAAAAATTTAATATTGAATTAGAATTTGAATTTTTAGAAATAGAATACTAAATCTCTTTTTTAATATTTTTGGTTACAAAAACCAAGCCTATCACATAAGTGATAGACTTGGTTTTTGTTATTACAATCCTGGCACTATTGTTGGTGAATATTTATTAGTTGTATTCCCTAACCCAAGTTGTCCATATAAGTTGTCCCCCCAAGCCTTAACAGTTTCATCATTCATTAGGGTTATTGTATGATAATATCCTGCTACAATTTCTTTTACATTTTCTACTATAACCATCTTTGAATCCTTTCCCACTTCTATAAGTGGGATAAGGTCAACGTATTAATTTTCTTTAATATATTTTTTAGTTAATTTTGCTAAAAAAAATAACAATTTCGAATGTTTTTAATAAAGCCTACCACTTTTGTGGTAGGCTTTATTATTTTTATTGCGTTAACCCTGGGATTGTTGTTGGAGTTGATATTCCATGAGGTGAAGAAGTTGTTGCATAACCTAACCCAAGTTGTCCATAATAGTTGTAACCCCAAGCCTTAACAGTTCCATCATTCATTAGGGCTAATGTATGATAATATCCTGCTACAATATCTTTTACATTTGTAAGTCCTGGGATTGTTGTTGGAGTTGATATTTCATAAGGTGAACGAGTTGTTGCATAACCTAACCCAAGTTGTCCATATAAGTTATAACCACAAGCCTTAACAGTTCCATCATTCATTAGGGCTAATGTATGATAATATCCTGCTACAATATCTTTTACATTTGTAAGTCCTGGGATTGTTGTTGGAACTTTTCTATTAGTTATATCCCCTAACCCAAGTTGTCCATATAAATTATAACCCCAAGCCTTAACAGTTCCATCATTCATTAGGGCTATTGTATGATAACCTCCTGCTACAATCTCTTTTACATTTGTAAGTCCTGGGATTGTTGTTGGAACATATCTATTAGTTGTATCCCCTAACCCAAGTTGTCCATCATAGTTATTCCCCCAAGCCTTAACAGTTCCATCATTCATTAGGGCTATTGTATGATAACCTCCTGCTACTATTTTCTTTACCCCTTGGCTATTTAAAATATAAAAACTTTCACTTAACCAATTACTTTGTGTATTAT
>Ga0207429_10100_pt1 | contig 17146 bp, 12 predicted proteins | sample YelNats1bottle13_FD_187545 | JGI IMG/M metagenome (GOLD analysis project Ga0207429, IMG submission 187545) | Hot spring thermophilic microbial communities from Obsidian Pool, Yellowstone National Park, USA - site 1 bottle 13 (SPAdes) (version 2) | ecosystem: Environmental > Aquatic > Thermal... | reverse complement strand
AAGTGGGATGTGACAAGGGATATAATTGATGCATTTGAGATTTTCAAGGAAAATATATTCAGGTATGAGCTTGTAGACCTTTCGAAGTTAAATGTAGTAGACCTTTTTGACAGGGAAGAGGGTAGTCTTGTGCCAGTAGTATTTTATCTTGAACAGGCAAGAGATGATGCAAGTGAACTGACAAGAAGGCTAAGCAGAATAGTGCCTGTACTTGAGAAGATGGATGAACACAACAGAGAGAGGTTTGCGATACTTGTAAAGAACATAATAGAACCGAGGTTAAACGAAAGACAGAGGATTGAAGTTGAAAAAATGACAAAAACCCTATTACAGGGGGGAGAGAAAATGGGTGAGTTTGTGTCAAACATTGCAAGAGTTTTAGATGAGTCATTAGAAAGGAAGTTTAACGAGGGAATTCAACAAGGAATTCAACAAGGAATTCAACAAGGAGAGTATAGAACAAAGGTTGAGATAGCAAAAAAGTTGATATTAAAAGGAGAGAGTGATGAGGACATAGCAGAGGTAACAGAGCTTGCTATTGAAGAGATAAGAAAACTGAGAAAAGAGCTTGCGAATTGAAAACATTGCAGCCACAGGCAGTTAAAAACAGCCTGTGGTTTTGTTTTTTTAAGCAGGCCAGCATTGAAATAGAACAAACAATTTGATACAATATACTCATAGTATTTGCCATAAATACAACTTTTAGGTGTTTATACAGAGTGTCAAAATTTTTTGCTGTTGCAAATTCAAGTTAAAGTGGTATAATATTATTTAGATTCAATTGCCACAAATGTAGTTTTTAGGTGTTTATATGGAGTGTCAAAAAATTTTTAGATTGGTAAAACGCAAATGAGTAAATCAAAAGGGAGTTAGCCACGGGAAAGGTTGCAGTCAAAACCTTGCCGTGGTTTTGTTTTTTAGCAGGCAAAATTTCTGTGCAGTAAATTTCAAAATCATGGTATAACTATAGTAAGAGAAACCTTTAGCAAAGGAGTTGATTGAACATGAGAAAACTTTTGAGCTTTATACTCATCCTGAGCCTGCTTTTAACCTTTGCCTTCCCAGTAGCACAGGCTGGGACAATCACACAGGCAGTCAAAACAGCAGTAAACAAAATAGACTACATCACAGCAGGCGAGTTTGTAACATCGCTTTTGCTGGGTGCAAAGGTGAATCCGGATAAGCCTCTGGACTACTGGACAAAGGCAGTGCAGATGGGCTTGATACCTGGTGAGGTCAAAAAAGACAAGCCCCTTACCAGAGCGCAGGCGAGTTATATTGTGTGGAAGCTTATAAACAGTGTACCAGAGCTCAGAGATAAGAACATACCAGTCAAAACAGTGATACTTTCACCAGTAGACTACACGTTCTGGTCAGGAGGAGATGTAACTCACAATTTCAGAGGTGCATACGTTGCATGGGGGCCTGGTGATGGTTCTAAATTTCCTGATACACAGTTTAACTCTAAATATGCTGTAATGGCATATGACCTTGTTGTGATTGACAAGTATTATAAGGACGGTACCATCAAGACAGTGCATGCGTGGAATAGACTTAAAGATTACTTTTTGCCGCTTGACTGGTGGAAGGTTTTGCAGAGGTTTATGAGGGAAAATCCAGACAAAATAAAATTTGACCTGCCAGTAGAAAGGTTAAAAGCGCAGGTATGGGTGCTAGGGCACCATTGGGCTAATGTTTTGGCAAGTAAATCAATTACAGATAACAAATTTGCTGTGCCATTGAATGTTAATAGACAGTTATATTCATTGTTCTATGTACCAAAGGATTTTCCACATAGCTGGGGTGAAGGATATTCATTTTTTACTCTCAAGTATCATATGCCACCACAGATGTATACTGATTACCGGGATGGGAAACCGTTGTATTGGCAGATATTCTTACCATATCTCGAATTTGGCAAATACAAGAGTACAAATATAGATGACTGGCAGTGGACAGCAGAGCTCAATCCTGTGACAAATGAAGCACTAAATAAATGGCTTATGAAGTTGCCAAGGAAGTTCCCGCTTGACTGGACAAGGTTCAAATACATTTGCAGGGACTACGATTCAATACCTAAACTCTATCAGGAAGCAGTAGCAAGACTTGCAGATCTGGGTATTATCCAGCCAGAAGCTAATGTTGATGCAAGTGTGTTTAAGAAGTTTAAATATATCACCAATGTTTGGACTGGAGAAGTGTTAACGCCACCCAAGATGGACATGCCAGACATAAGATTCAACGCAGGAAGGATTCTAACAAGAGCAGAAGCAGTTGATATGATAGCAAGGGTGTTTGATGAAAGTAAAAGAGTTGTGTTTGATGAGTTGACGTTTGAACAGGATACTATTGATGACTATGGATGGAATCACTATACAAGTGGGACAAGGTGGACTGTAGATGTTTTGTATTTTCATGTTGGTAAAACTATAACATATAGAATTGATGAATTATGGCAACTATTATATTTGGTAAAATACGAGTTAACTCAGAAAAGGAATATAACTAATTTGTATGACTCATTATACAAGAGATTCATGCCAGTGCAAATATTATTCCGCTTTGGATATGGTTCTATAGGAACACCTTCACGTTGGATATCTCTGTATGATGGAACGATTTAAATCAAATATGGAGGTGTTTAAAAGTGAAAAGAATATTTAAGAGCAAGGGAAAAAATAAATCCCTTGCTTTGTTTTTAGTATTAGTCTTTGTATTCGAATTGACAGTACAATTTCTCCCTGTAATAAGAGCATATGCAATTGACTACAGTGCAGTAGCTAACAACTATTATGAAATGGGCTTTGATAGTTATAATGGAATAACGAGAGATGATGTGTTAAGAGATGTATTACCACAAGGTACAAAGAAGTATATTGATAAACCCGGCTACGGCACTTTCTATCTCAACACCGAATACGCAATAGACTACAGAAAAGCAGTATATGGGCTTCCGGGCAATGTTCCTGGTAATCCATATGGTGCAACCAAGGTAAGCTATAGTGCAAATCCATGTTAAGTCCAAATTTCAAAATCCACTTTTAAAATGAAAACTTTTATGCTACAATATCATAGTTAAAATATAACTTTTTATTAGAGTGACAGCAATAAAAAATTTAAAATAAATTTTTTGAGGGAGGATTAGGATGGAGTTTAAAATTGAAAAAAAAGGAACAAACAAAGCAATAATTGAGGTTGAGGTTGAGGCTGAAAAGTTTGAAGAAGGTCTTCAGAAGTCTTACCAGAAAAATGCAAAATATTTTAAAATTCCAGGTTTTAGGCCTGGCAAGGCTCCAAGGTCTTTGATAGAGAGAGCTTATGGCGAAGAGGTTTTTTATGATGATGCTATTGACTATGTTTTAAATGAGACATATCCAAAAGTGATTGAAGAGAGCAAACTTGAAGTTGTCTCAAGGCCAGAAGTCGATATTGTTCAAGTTGGAAAAGGCAAGAACTTCATATACAAGGCTGAAGTATATGTAAAACCTGAATTTGAGCTTGGCCAGTACAAGGGGATTGAAATTAAAAAAATTGAATATCCTGTTGCAGAAGAAGAGGTAGAACATGAGCTTGAACACTTGAGAGAAGAAAATGCAAGGTTTGTTCCTGTTGAAAGACCTGTTCAGCAAGGGGATATTGTCACAATAGACTTTGAAGGGTTTGTGGATGGAGAACCGATTAAGGGTGGTGCTGCTCAAGATTATGAGCTTACAATAGGTTCTAACGCATTTATACCGGGGTTTGAAGAGCAGATTATTGGTATGAACAAGGGTGAGGAAAAAGAAATAGAGGTAACATTCCCTGAAGATTATCAGGAACCTTCGCTTGCTGGTAAAAAGGCAACTTTCAAGGTAAAAGTGAAGGATATAAAGGTGAAAGAGCTTCCTGAACTTGATGATGAGTTTGCAAAAGATGTCAGTGAATTTGAGACATTAGAGGAACTTAAGGCAAGTATAAGAAATAGAATTAAAGAGAAAAATGACCAAAGAGCAAAAGACGAGATGATTGATGCAATTTTAGAAAAGATTGCTCAAAATACATTAATAGATATTCCAGAACCAATGATTGAAAATCAGATAAATTATTATATTGAAGATGTTGCAAGAAACCTGAAGTATTTTGGCATGACATACGAAAGATACCTGCAAGCTATAGGAAAGACTGATGCTGAATTTAGAAGCCAGTTTAGAGAAAGAGCAGAGAAGGCTGTAAGAAATAACCTCATCCTGGAAAAGATTGCAAAGATAGAAAATATCCAAGCTACAGATGAAGAGCTTCAAAAAGAGCTTGAAAGACTTGCAAAGATGTATAATTTGGAAGTTGATAAGCTCAAAGAAAGACTTTCTGAAGATGATATTGAATATATAAAAGAGGGTATAATCCTAAATAAGGCTATAGATTTTATTTACGAAAATGCTAAAATTATAAGTGAAGGGGTTCAAGGCGAAAATCAGGAAAATTAAATGAAGTTTTTAGCAAATTTTGTTTTTTTAAAAAAGGAGGTAAAAATTATGTCTGCACTTGTTCCAATAGTTATTGAGCAGACAAACCGTGGCGAGAGAGCATATGACATATATTCAAGGCTTTTAAAGGACAGGATAGTAATCCTCAGCGGTGAGATTACAGACGATATTGCATCACTTATAGTTGCTCAGCTTCTTTTCTTAGAAGCTGAAGACCCTGACAAAGACATTTACCTTTATATAAACTCACCTGGTGGGTCTGTTACAGCGGGCTTTGCAATCTATGACACAATGCAATATATAAAACCTGATGTTTCAACAATCTGTGTTGGGATGGCAGCATCAATGGGCGCGTTCCTGCTTGCGGCAGGTGCAAAAGGCAAGAGGTTTGCCCTGCCAAACAGCGAAATAATGATACATCAGCCGCTTGGTGGTGTTCGTGGTCAGGCAACAGATATAAAAATCCATGCAGAATGGATTTTAAAGATAAAAAATAGAATAAATAAAATCCTGTCAGAGAGGACCGGTCAGCCAATTGAAGTGATTGAGCGCGATACAGACCGTGACTTTTTCATGACAGCAGAAGAAGCACTAAAATATGGTATCATTGACAGGGTGATTGAAAGGCGTCCATAAATCCTTCTTTAATTTGAGGTGATTCAAAATTGGCTAAGTTTGAAGAAAAGAAACAACTGAGATGTTCATTCTGTGGAAAGTCACAGGATGAAGTAAGACGACTTGTTGCTGGTCCCGGCGTTTATATCTGTGATGAGTGCATTGAACTTTGTTCTGAAATAATCTCAGAGGATTTTGAAGAAGAAGAATACAATGAGTTTGACGACAGACTCCCAACTCCAAAGGAGATAAAAGAGTTTTTAGACCAATACGTTGTTGGTCAGGACCACGCAAAAAAGATTTTGTCTGTTGCTGTATATAACCATTACAAGAGGATATACTACCACGACACTAAAAAAGATGATGTTGAACTTCAAAAGAGCAACATCTTGATGCTTGGACCAACAGGGTCTGGTAAGACATACCTTGCACAGACTCTTGCAAAGATGTTGAATGTTCCGTTTGCAATAGCTGATGCAACAACTTTAACAGAGGCAGGTTATGTTGGTGAAGACGTTGAAAATATCCTGCTCAGGCTCATACAGAATGCTGACTATGATATTGAAAGAGCAGAGCGTGGTATAATCTATATAGATGAGATTGACAAGATTGCAAGAAAGTCTGACAATCCTTCTATCACAAGAGATGTTTCAGGCGAAGGTGTTCAGCAGGCACTACTCAAAATATTGGAAGGGACTATTGCTTCTGTACCACCACAGGGTGGGAGAAAACATCCGCATCAGGAGTTTATACAGATAGACACAACAAACATCCTGTTTATCTGTGGCGGTGCATTTGAGGGTATTGAGAAGATAATTGAAAAGAGAATTGGTGAAAAGACACTTGGTTTTAATGCAAAGATTGAAAGTAAAAAAGAAAAAAAGATTGGAGATATACTAAGACAGATAATGCCTCAGGACCTTTTAAAGTTTGGAATGATTCCAGAATTTATAGGACGCGTGCCTATAATAGTTACATTGGATGCATTGGATAAAGAGGCTTTAATAAAGATACTGACAGAGCCTAAAAATGCACTTGTAAAGCAGTATCAAAAACTTTTTGCAATGGATGGTGTAGAACTTGAGTTTGAAAAAGATGCTCTTGAGGCTATTGCTGACAAAGCAATTGAACGCAACACTGGTGCAAGAGGTCTTAGAGCTATCATGGAAGAGATTATGCTTGATGTGATGTTTGAGATTCCATCAAATGATAAGATAGAAAAGGTTATTATTACAAAAGCGGCTGTTTTAAAAGAAGATAAACCTATCGTAATAATAAATGAGAATAAGAAAGTCCAGAAAAGACCAAGACTAAAACAACGTCTTCAGGAAAGAAGAGGAAATGTATCATAACAGAAAAATCTGAAAATGTACAATCTGACAATTAGAACAGAAGGCTGGAGAAAACTGCCAGCCTTCTTCTTTTTGAATTTTTTCATTTCAAAGAAGGGAATTTTGAGTTTGTATAGAATTAAGTTATTATATAACATTGTTGATAGAGACAATTTTAGTTTTGGACTTTTAAAAAGTCCGGTGATAAGTTTTGTTAAAAGTAAGAGAGTATCAGGAGAGTTTGGAGGAAAAGATTCTTTCACCATATGCGACTCTATCAAAAAATACAAAAGGAAGACAAAGACCTGAACAAAAATGCGATGTAAGAACAGATTTCCAAAGAGATAGAGATAGAATAATACATTCCAAATCTTTCAGGAGGCTAAAACACAAAACCCAGGTGTTCATATCTCCAGAAGGTGACCATTACAGAACAAGGCTTACACACGCTTTGGAGGTTGCACAGATTGCAAGGACAATTGCAAGAGCTCTGAGACTCAACGAAGATTTAACAGAGGCAATAGCACTTGGTCATGATTTGGGTCACACACCCTTTGGCCATGCAGGTGAGGATATCTTAAACAAGATAACCACAACCGGCTTTTCACACAACGTCCAGAGCCTGCGAGTTGTTGATTTTCTGGAAGGAGAAGATGGGCTTAACCTCACGTTTGAGGTCAGGGACGGGATTTTGAATCATGTGTGGGGAAGGACACCTGCCACTTTAGAGGGCAGAGTTGTCCAGTTTGCAGACAGGATTGCATACATCAACCATGACATTGACGATGCAATAAGAGCAGGTATATTGAAGGAAGATGACCTGCCAAAAGACTGTCTCAAAATCTTGGGATTTTCTAAGAGAGAGAGAATTAATACATTAATTAGGGATATAATAAAAAATAGTATGGACAAGCCAGAAATCTCCATGAGCGAAGATGTTTTTTATGCTATGCAAACTTTGCGAAGTTTCATGTTTGAGAATGTGTATATTGGTTCCGAGGCAAAAAAGGATGAAAGCAAAGCTAAATATATTATACAGGCTCTTTATGAGTATTTTATGTCGAACTGTGACGTTTTACCCGATGATGTGAAAAAAAATATCGACAGGTTTGGCAAGGAACAGGCAATAGTAGATTATATAGCTGGAATGACAGACAGATATGCTATGAGAAAATTTTATGAATTATTCTTACCATCACCGTGGAACAAGCTTTGATTTTTATTAAAAATGCTAAAAGGTATTTTAAAAAATTTGTCGAAATAAAATTAAATTGTCTTAAAAAACGCGAAGGTGAACGTGATGTGCTGGAAAGAGTTGTAGAACAGGTCCTCAACAAGGTTGACATTGTTGATGTGGTCTCAATGTATGTCCCGCTTAAAAAAGTGGGAGTGAACTTCAGAGCGCTTTGTCCTTTTCATCAAGAGAGGACGCCCTCTTTTTATGTCTCACCGTCAAAGCAAATATTTCACTGTTTTGGCTGTGGAGTTGGGGGCAATGCTATCCATTTTGTTATGCGCATAGAGAATTTGACCTTTACAGAAGCGCTCAAAGTTTTAGCGGAGAAGGCTAAAATTGACGTAGACTTTTCTCAACCTCAGTCAGCAAAAGACAGAGCTTTGGCAAAACAAAAAGAAGAGCTTATTTCTCTTCACCATGACTGTTTTGAATATTTTCAAAGGCAGTTGTATTTGAGGGAGAACATAGATGCTGCAAGGTATATTTTGAAAAGGGGTATAAGAAAAGAAACTGCAAAACAGTTCGGACTTGGCTTTTGCCCTGAGAATAACAACTTGTATGAGTTGCTTGCAAAAAAGTATTCCAAAGAGATTATTGATAAAAGTGGAATTTTTATTGAGAGAAATGGAAAGAATTATTGTAGATTCGAAGGAAGGCTGATTTTTCCTATATTCGATACAATGAACAGAGTAATTGGGTTTGGTGGTCGTATAATTGACGATTCCCGAGCACCTAAATACATGAATTCTCCAGATACTCTTATATTTTCAAAATCGAAGGTTTTATATGGTCTTAACATTGCAAAGTCAAGCAAGGAAAAAGACTTTGTTGTTGTGGAAGGATATATGGATGTCATTTCTCTTCATCAGGAAGGTATAGACAATGTTGTAGGGGTTTTGGGTACAGCCCTAACACAGGATCACAGTTTCCTTCTGCGCAGGTACAAAAATGAGGTCGTTCTTTGCTTAGACAGTGACCAGGCAGGAAAAAATGCGACGTTTAGAAGTGGTGATATACTTTACCAAAATGGGCTTATGGTAAAGGTTATGGAGCTTGAAAATGCAAAAGACCCTGACGAGTATATAAAAAAGTTTGGGAAGGATGCGTTTTTACTAAAGAAACAAAATGCTATGTTCGTAATAGATTTTAAAATAAAGCAGATATCTTCTAATTATGATTTGTCAAAATCTGATCAGAAGTTCAGGTTTGTGAGAGAATACTTTGAAAAGATTTTAATGTCAATTTCAAATGAGGTTGAAAGACAGGAATATATAAAGAAGCTATCCCAGATCACACAAATTGATGAAGATGCAATATTAAAGGAATTTACCAAAAATGAAAATATAAAACTAAAACGCATAGAAAGTATTCAGCATTTTAAGCAAGTTCAGCAAAAAAGTAATTTATCTGAAGAAGAGAGAATCAAAAAAAATGATATAGACCTTTTATCTATCTATGTGGAATGGGCTAACAAGTCAGAAAGCATCAGAAATGCTGTTACCGAGGATGATTTTTGCACCGAAGATATAAAAATACTTTTCAGTTCAATAAAAAACTTAATTAATGAGGGGATGGAAGTGACCTATTCGATGCTTTTGACCTTTGTTGATGATGAAAAAGTATTGTCAGAACTCACAAGCTTTTCTTCAAAAGGATTCGAAACAGAAGAAGCTGCCAAGAGAGCGATAGAAGAACTAAAAACAAACAATAATAGAATGTTGTGGTTAAGACGTGAGATGTTGGAGGCACAAAAGAGAGGAGATAATGAAAAAGTATTGAAGTTGCAAATGCTAATTAGAAAAATCAAAGACGGAAAGGAGGGAATTTAAGGGATGACAGAGCAGAACATGGAAAATAATGAGGTGAAAAACCTCAATGACCAAAATATAAATAAAGAGACTGGAAGCGAGCAGCAGCAAGAAGTTGAAAAACAATTGCTTGAATCACAGAGAAATGAAAATCAAGAAAAACAGCCTGCTAAAAAAAGCACAGAAAACAAATCGGAAGGTAAGAAGATGAGCGAAGAAAAAAAGACTCTTATAAGAGAAAAGGTCAGAGAACTTATATCTCTTGGTCAGAGCAAAGGGTTTTTGACATATTCAGAAATACAGGAGATTCTTGACAAGGTAGAACTTGATGCAAGCCAAGTTGAAAGTATCTACGATACCTTGGAGAGCATGGGAATTGATGTTGTAGACGACAGAGTATCAGAGGAGGAGCTATTAAAAGACGATTTGGAAAATCTGCCTGAAGGTATTGCTATAGATGACCCTGTCAGGATGTATTTGAAGGAAATTGGCAAGATTCCACTTTTGACCCCTGAAGAGGAGATTGAACTTGCAAAGAGGATTGAACAGGGGGATGAAGAGGCTAAAAAGAGGCTTGCTGAGGCAAATTTGAGGCTTGTTGTCAGCATTGCAAAAAGGTATGTGGGAAGAGGTATGCTCTTTTTGGACCTAATTCAGGAAGGAAATTTGGGACTTTTAAAAGCTGTTGAAAAGTTTGACTACAGAAAAGGGTATAAATTTTCCACATATGCAACATGGTGGATAAGACAAGCAATCACAAGGGCTATTGCTGACCAGGCAAGAACTATTAGAATTCCTGTGCACATGGTTGAGACAATAAACAAGCTTGTAAGGGTATCACGACAGCTTTTGCAAGAAAAGGGAAGAGAACCAACACCGGAAGAGATTGCAAAAGAGATGAACATGCCAGTTGAAAAAGTGAGAGAGATTCTAAAGATTGCACAAGAGCCGGTGTCACTTGAAACTCCAATCGGTGAAGAGGAAGATAGCCACTTGGGCGACTTTATACCCGATGATGATGCTCTTGCGCCATCTGAAGCTGCTGCATATTCTATGTTAAAAGAGCAGCTATTAGAGGTTTTAGACTCACTTAACGAGCGTGAAAAGAAAGTCTTAAAACTCAGATTTGGCCTTGAAGATGGCAGGGCTCGCACCTTAGAAGAGGTTGGCAAAGAGTTCAACGTCACAAGAGAGAGGATCCGCCAAATTGAGGCAAAGGCTTTAAGAAAACTCAGACATCCGAGCAGGAGTAAGAAGCTTAAGGATTTTTTGGAGTAAAAATGAAAGGGGATTACCTGGTAGGCAGGTAGTCCCCCCTTTTCATATGTAATTAAAATTAAGGCTGAGTTACAATATTTAAAGCTTAGCCTGAATGATTGCTGTATTTTATTTGTACAATACAGGATCAACTACTACAGGGAATGCTTCGAAATGCCTATAGTGCGGGTTAATATAAAATTCAATTTTTAAAGTATTGCCGCCTACTACTTCTAAAGATACACTTTTTGGTTTTTCACCTTTTGCAATTGAGACTTCATATTTCTTCTCACCATCTAAATACACTCTAAATATTCCACTTGCTCCAACTGCCGTATCATCGTCTAAGCCAAGAGTCATTTTTAATCTTTTATAGTCACCGTTAAGTTTAAATTGTACGAAGGTAAATCTTCGAGAATCATTTCCATCCCAATAATCATCGGTATATGCTCTCCAAATGATATTTTTTTGATATGGGGTTCCTAATATAGTTACCCTATTATCATTTGTTACAGGGTCAAACTCAATGGAATAATAATCACTCAACGGCAAATCAGTAAGGAATATACCCCCATTTGGACCCAAATCGGGACCTATAATTAATGCTTTTTGATTATCATTAATTTTCCAAGGAGCTATGTTTTTATTAAAGAAGCAATATAAAATTGAGTCAAGGTGGACAAACCTCATCCCTTTATAGTTTATAAATGGAACTTTGTATTTAAGTGTTACCCCATTTAGGATAATATCTCTTTAATACTCATAAACTGGGCTTGTTCCTGTCTTTTTGCTAAGTTCATTCACCTTTGCTTGAAGATCAGCATTTTCTTTTTTTAACTTGTCATATTGAGTTTTTAGAGAGTTGTAATCTTTCAAAAGTTTTTCGTACATAGTCTTATAATTTGTTGGAGATGACGCAACTGCAACAAAACAAAAAATGACAGCAAATAGGATTATAAATACTGAAATGTGCTTTTTCATTTCCTCAACCTCCCTGAAAGAGTTTTGTTTTTACTATTATATTACATTAATGAAAAACTTAATGTCAACCATATTTTGAAATAAATAAGCTCTTGCATTTATATACGTGAAAAATTATAATTAAATCAAGATAACACCTTAAAAGTATATAATTTGTCGAATAATGTCGAATTGTGTCGAATAGTCTTAAAAAACAATGATGGGAGGTAAAAGTATGCTTTATTGTCCCAAGTGTGGTGCTACAATTGAAAAGGGGCAGAAAGTATGTAGTCAGTGTGGGGAAAGCTTAGAGGCAAAGACTTTGAGTAATTTGCAAGGACCTAAGAGAGAATTCTTCTTAGAAAAATACTAGGGACAAACAGAAGAATTTAAAGTTCCAAGCATAAAATTTAAATTTGACAGAAAACTTTTGCCGTGGTTTTACGGAATTATAGGTTTCCTGGTGTTTTTAATATTGTTTGTAGCGATTGGAAAGTCAATATATTCTCCCCAAAGGCTTGTGGATGAATTCAAGGAAGCTGTTAAAAATAAAGATACAAGAAAGCTTTCCAAAGTACTTGTTCATGAAACAGGTGAACAAATTTCACAAGACAATCTAAAAGCTTTCTTAGAGTTGTGTCAGACAAAGCCTGAATACATAAACGGTGTTTTCAAAGCATTAGATGAAGCAATTCAATCAATTTCAAATTCATCTTCAGATGAAAAGAATAAATCTCTAACCGATACTTTATCTGATCTTTTCTCAACTCAAGATTATTCTAATGATTTTCTCTTAAAACCTGCAGGCAAAGGCTTGATTTTCTTTACGAAATATAAGATTGCAGCAAAAAATTACTTTTTAAAGGTAAAGTGTGACACTAAGGATGCAAAAATATTCTTGAATGGTAAAAACATTGCTTCAGTTTCAGACCCATCTCAGGAAATCTCAATAGGTCCATTGATTGCTGGGATATACAAGGTTAAAGCAGAATACAAAGGTCCGTATTGTACATTGGAGAAGATTGATGAAGAAAAAATTTACAGTACAGATTTTAGTAACTATAACCAATACACTGCTGAACTGTATCTTTATCCTCGCTACGTAGAGGTAAAGTCAGATTTTGAGGATGCTGAGATAATTTTGAATGGTAAGCCCACAGGTGTATTGGTAAAAGATGCATCTGAATTTGGACCTGTAAGTAATGAAAGTGAGTTTAGTGCAAAAATAAAACTTCCATGGGGTGAAGTGAGAACAACTTCTGTAAAACTTGGCAGCTGGTCAAATAGCATTACAATTCCAAATACACTTTCAAACGATGATACTAATAATTCGACATTCGAAAAGGTTGCTTCTGTTATAAATGATTTTGAAAAGTCTTACAGAACTGCTATGATAGCTCAGGCTCCGAATAAGTTTTTGCATATTTCTGATGAATTAAAACAAATTTTTACCAGCAGAATTGAAGATTTAAAAGCTAATAACCAAAAGTTTACAGGTAAAGTAACGAAAACAGAGTTCAACTTGGGAACGTTGAAATTGTTTAAAAACGAAGATGGAAAAATTACATTAAAAATTACTGCCAAAATTTACTACAAAGAAGCAATATATTCCCAAGACGAGACTCTACCACAAGATATTCCTGAAAAAGAAACTGGACAGGTTTATACACTTGTATGGGATGAAAATGGAAAGAACTTTGTTATCATTGGAATAGATGCTCCTTGGTATTATGATTGGCCAGAAGATGGCAAGATTAAAGAATACAAATTAGATGAAGGGAGTGTGTGATTGAAATGATAAAATGTCCATATTGTGGTAGAGAACTTCAGGAAGGTGAGGTTTGTACTTGTCAAACAAATCAAACGATGGTGAGTCAAACAAATGGCAATGAAGTTACAAGTGGTGAAGTATTGAATAATACTCAAAATACTGCAAAAGTTAGTGAGGATGTTAAAAGCGAAAATATTGAGCAGACTATGAATACTGCTGAAGAAAAGAAAAAGGAATCTACTAATACTTCAACCCTAAATGATGTAATTAACTCAGCAGTTCGATATTGTTATCTTACAATAAAATTTGCTTGGGCATTTTTGAAAAATCCATTTGTTTTTATTTCAAAGGTTATACAGAACAATGACTATAAAGCAGGCATTTTGTTTGCTTTTCTTACTTTTATATTTGTTTCTATTCAAAATCTTGTTTTAGCGGGGAGAGGTATAAAGTTAGTTGAAGATTTTATTGGGATATCCGACCTTTTAAATTCGTATTCATTGTTTAAAACATTTCTTTATAATTTTATAGGTTTGTTTCTTTTATACCTTTTGTATTGCGGCATTGTTAAATTGATATTTTTGATATTAAAGGAGAACATTGATTTTAAAGCTGTATTAGGAGGAATAGGGGTAAGTTTAATTCCTCTTGGATGGGTAGCTGTTGTGAATTTAATTTTGCAGTTTATAAATGTTTGGTTAGTTGTATTATTATGCATATTTGGTTTTCTTATGAATGTTATATTAAATTTTTGGTCTGTTAAGGTTTTGCTGAAAGATAAAGAAACTAAGGCACTTTATATTACATTAGGAGCGTATATTGTGTGTATTATTTTATTAGCAGTGATTGTATTGGCAATGGGCAATGGGATAGCAAGTTCAAGTGGGGGAAATGTTATTAGTATAGGTTCCGATAATATTATTGGAACTTGGTCGGATGATAAAGATACCATCATATTTTATCCAAATGGTACATTTAAAGCCCACTACTATTGGATAGGTGGTGCGTGGGAGATAGATGGGAATAAATTATATCTTACCGGAACGCTGACGGGCAAAGAGGGATATTATTACAAAATTAATGGCAATAAACTGATTTTAGAACCTATCCCTGGTTCTGGCATGGGTAATTATGAATTTTATAGGGTTAGGTAAATTTAAATTACTTTTTATCAAAATTTAGGAGGTATATTCCAATTATGAAAAAGATCAACGTATTTACAATTTGTATATTTATTTTTTTGTTATTGTCAATCAGTGGATGTTCGGTATTAAAAACAAAAAATGAAAGTGTTAGCAAGGTTAATACTTCGGTTAAGCAAAAAACTGATCAAGCTATTATGTATTCAAACAAAAATAAACCTACTAATAAACCCACGTGGGATGTTGTATTTGAAAGAATATATCAAAATACAGAAAAGTATGAAATAGATGTATTTATACCTAAAATCATTGGTAATGGATTGAAACAAGAAGTTTATGAGAAAATAAATTCTGTTCTTAAAAAATATGCTGAACAACAAATCGAAGATATAAAAAAGATATCTGCTGGGTCAGAAGGTGACTCAGGTTTGTATCCATATACCCTTTATATCAAATATGAATGGGACAAAAGTGTTGAACCTTATGTTTCTTTTTTATTCGAAGAATACTCATATACGGGTGGAGCACATGGTTTGACTCAAATCAAAGGTTTTACCTTTGATCTAAGAACAGGTAACAGTATAAAACTTGTAAACTATTTGAATAATGATCAACAAAAATTAATAAAGAATTATATAAACTTTGCAAGAGCTTTATGTAATGATTTAGATGATCCACCATATGGAGTGTTTAATGCTCAGGACAATCAGAAAGCCTTTGATGAAGACTTGTTTGAAGATATGGTATTCAAAAATAATGGTCTTTTAGTTTGTTTTGAACCATATAAGATTGCATCATATGCAAGAGGAGTAGTAAGATTTTGGTTTGATTTGAAGGAGCTAAAGAACAAGGAAGTAAATACAGAATTTGATTTAAGTAATTATGGCATAATAAAAAAGTTGTTAAGTATGAACTTAAGCGAAATAAGAAAAGAATTTGGTTTACCAGTAGAGATCTATTCTTATGAGGGAGGATTATTATATAAAACTAAAAGTGGGCTTTTATTTAGCTTTGATTTTAATTCGGTAGAAAGATTAGAAGATATGACTAAAGCATATGTTAATAGTTTTAGTGCTGGAGATAATATAAAACTTTTTGGCATTTCCTTGAAAGGTTTTCTCTCAGATTTAGATAAAAAATTAGAAAATATAAAAGAATTAAAAAAATTTAGTGAAGGAATTGATGAAGAGTGGGGCAGCTATTTTGTATTATATGAACTCGGTGAAGCTATAGAATTATATATTGAATCCAAAACAAGTGATAAAAACTCAGATGTGAGTTATATATTGGTAAAGAAAAAAAGGTTTTAGAACTAGTTGAACAGAGTTTAATAGTAGGTTGTGTTTGATTGTTGGCATCAAACCAAAAACAATTTAGGGAGGCAAAATAAATGTGGGATAAAATAAAAAGTAAATGATATTACAAATCTAAAACACTCAAGTTTAATGTTAGAAGTGGATAATCGTTATGCAGAGAGGACATTATATGATACCAATACATAAAGAAGAATTATGAGTTATAATTACTTTTCTTTAAGCAAGCATGTAATAATATTGAATTGAAAACCCCGAAGTACCAGAAGAATCTTAGTCAAGCAACTGAGAATACAGATATTCAAATAGGCGACAAAATTCTTTTCAAAGATGATGGAATGAAAGTATATTTTACTTCTTTTGATAATATTGACTCAATGATAGAAACTTCTGCTACTTTTTTATATTTTTGTATTAAATTTGATGAGTTAAATAAGCATGTAATTTAAAGAGTAAATATCCATTCTTCAAGAGAACTTGAAAAACTTTTGCAGTTAGCTCAAAGATATCAAATTTAACTTTGGACTCTGCGATGTAACTTGTATGTGGAAAGGTGCAGTTTATTATAATATTGGTGTTATAGAATGGACTTTTAACCCTGAAAGATGGAGTTCACGAAGATGCAAACTTTAAAATGTTTAATACTGTTGTTTTTAGAAGAGTTGCAACTGTTTTGAATGTTGAAATAATGAAGACAACACCTGATTAAGTCTATAAAATTTTCAAAAACGAATAATCTGGAGCAATAAATACAGTTACGAGTGATGGTAGTTACGTAGTTGTTGGCTACTCTCAGTCAGAAGATGGTGATATGCGCGGATTGAGCAAAGGTTTAGAAGATGTGATAGCTTGTAATGTATTTAATATCATTCAAGATATATATTTTAGTACGAAAAGTAAAAGTTATACAAACAGAGAGTAGGACTTTTTTTAAAAATGTGTAGAGCTTTACATCGCTTATCTTGAGCATTTCTACAAAATGCATATAGAACCAAAATACAATAGAGAGACCAGCTAATTAAAGTCAAGAGTTTTTTAAAAAATTTTTGATAACATTTTATGGTGTAAAATCCTTTTAAAAGGGTATAAGAAGGTAAGCCATCCATTAGAAGTTGACATAACATATGGAGGCTGAGCACATATTATGGTTAACCAATGTTTCATTAATAAAACAACTATTTATACGCAACAAACAGCAGTCTTGTTAAAACATTTTTGAATATGTTCTTCAGGAGTTCTAAGTTCAAAA
>Ga0207429_10098_pt1 | contig 18024 bp, 20 predicted proteins | sample YelNats1bottle13_FD_187545 | JGI IMG/M metagenome (GOLD analysis project Ga0207429, IMG submission 187545) | Hot spring thermophilic microbial communities from Obsidian Pool, Yellowstone National Park, USA - site 1 bottle 13 (SPAdes) (version 2) | ecosystem: Environmental > Aquatic > Thermal... | reverse complement strand
AGCTTTTTTGTGAGACTTAAAAAATACTCATCCAACATCTTGTCCGTATCAACAGGAAGTAAGGTACCGTCCAAGTCAAATAGAAATGTATCAATCATTCTCATCACCTCAATTTCTCTTTCCTATATAATGATATATTTTTACATAAAAAAAAGCAAGGTTTAAAAAACCCTGCTACACTTTGTTAAATAGTTCCAATCGAGATATCAAACGTATCAAAATATACCCTATTATTATACTTGCAAAACCTTGCACTAAATTACTTGGCACATCAACTAAGGAAGCCTTAAAACCGTACATGATTCCTCCTGCTATATAGTATCCTAACACCATCCATAAAGCTCCTATTATAAGAGATACAACTTTTAAATATTCCTTAGTATATTTTTTATACATAAGTCCAACAATCAACCCTTCTATCCCTTTAATTATAAAGGTCCATGGAGACCAATATGCATAACCTGATAATAAGTCCGCAAGAGCAGAACCAATGCCTCCAGTTACAAATCCCATTGCAGGGCCAAATAAAGCAGAACTTAAGAATATAAAAGAATCGCCTACGTTTATATAGCCTTTTGTAGCCGGAGTGGGTATCTGAATTACCATAGTACCAATAGTAACCAATGCCATCATAAAAGCCCCATATACTATTTTTTTAACATTGTTTTGTTCCATATTTCCACCTCCAATAAATGTATGTAGGATAGTTATATTATAACATACAATTGTAATGGTGCAATCATAACAATATAATAACAAAAAAAGAAAAGCCCTTGTTTCTTAAAAGGCTTTAGATATAGTTTCCAACTGTGGAATACCTATCTTTTTTGTTGATTATATATGAAACAATCAAATCATCCAGTTTACGACTTATATCAAGCACTTTTTCATAGTCAATCTCTTCCTTAGTAACGAGGTTATCCAGTTCTTTCCTCAAAACACTTATCTGTCTTTCTAATGCTTCATTACTTTTCATTTTGTTTACCCCTTTTTTGAGAGTTCGTATATACAATTTTACCATCATAATACAAAAATTACAATAGGCTTTATTAAGAAACAACCCTTAATTTATCTACTATATTAACCAATTTCTTATAAATTTCTACAATTTCTCGTCCACACTCTACTTTCCAATCATTTTCTCCCTCATTTACCTGTCCAGCTTCATTAGTTAGTATCCTATTCAAGATATCGTCACTTTTTATTTTTTCCTTAATACTCTCCATGCTTCGTTTTAATTCTTCATCTACTTTTTTTACTACACCCATCTCCCTACTCTCCCCATTTTAAATATTTATTATAATATATTCTATATATGTTATAAATTTCCTGCTAAAATTTTAAAAATTTTTATCTCTTATTTGTTTCGTCTATAACAATACTCAACGCCTTGTCCATTGCTAATTCTAATCTGTCTGGGGAGACTCCGCCTTGACACATATAAGCGTTTCCTCCACCTTTTCCGTCAAAAACCCTCAATACCTCTTTAAAAAATCCATTCACCACAATGTCTACATCGCCAGACCTTGAAACCACTAAATCTCCTGTTTCTCCTCTTTTATTCCCAAGTATAGCTATACATTTGTCATTAGAAACTATGTATTTAGCTAATATTTTTAGCTCTTCTGTCGTTCTATTTTCATAAAGCTTGTATACTATGTGTATACCTCCATGCAACTCTGAACTTTTTATCAGGTTTCTAGACTCTTCCAACAATATGTTTTCTTTCAAAATATTAACTTCTTTTTTAACCTCTTTATTCTCTTCAAGTAACTTTAACACATGTTCTAAAATATTCTCTTCTTGTTCGGAAAGAAGATGACAAAGAGCATTCACATAATTATTTTTTATGTGATAATCATAAAGTGCTCTAAATCCAGCTACAAATTCCAACCTTATGCCTTTATTCGTTTTCTCCCACTTCTTTATTTTTACAATTCCTATTTCTCCTGTAGTCATAACATGAGTGCCCCCACAAGGAGAATAATCTATCCCTTCTATTTCTACTATTCTTATATTTTCACTGACTTGTGGTTGCTTTCTAAGGGGCAGCTTTTTTAACATTTCTTCATCTGCAAAATAAGTTTTAACAGGTATATTTTTATAAACAAAGCTATTAACTTCTTTCTCCACTTCAAAAGCCTCTTCTTCGTTAAAAGTATCTTTTGTTATAGTTATGTGGGAAGATTTATCCCCAATAGAAAAACTTTGCGTATGAGCTCCATATTTTTTCTCCAAAACGGCTGATAAAAGATGTTGTCCGGTGTGCTGTTGCATATGGTCAAATCTTCTCTCCCAATCAACTTGGCAATGAACTTTTATACCCTCAGGGCATTTATCTGCAAGGTGGTATACTGTATCATTTTCCTCGTATATTTTGTAAACTTTAATACCATCAATTAGGCCCGTATCACTTGGTTGACCTCCACCTTCAGGATAAAAATAAGTTTTATCTAATACTAGTTCCCATTTGTTATTTATTTTTCTTTTATCTACGATATTAGCATCAAATTCAGTAATATAACTATCCTCATAAAAAAGCTTTTCAGTCATAAAAATCATCCCTTCTTTATAAGAATTGCATGGAAGTCATCCATGCAATTCTTATTCATAAACTTTTGTTCCTAAAACAGGAGTAAGTTTTCTAAACTCTTCTATTATCTTTTTCGTTATGGGACCAGGTTTTCCATCTCCTATTACCCTATGATCTACTTCTACCACTGGTATTGCTTCAGCAGCTGTACCTGTCAAGAAACATTCATCTGCAGTATACACGTTAAACAAGGAAAAATACCTTTCTTCAAAAGGGATTCCTAATTGCTTTGCTATATCAATTACAGTAGCCCTTGTAATTCCTCCTAATGCTCCTACTGTCGAAGGAGGAGAATACAAGGTGCCATTTGAAACTATAAAAATATTGTCACCAGTACATTCAGCTACATATCCTTCTTGGTTTAGTATAAGAGCTTCAGGATACCCTGCTTTTACTGCTTCAATTTTTGCAAGAATATTGTTTAAATAATTTAATGACTTTATCTGGGGATCTAAAGCCTGAATAGAATTTCTTCTATAAGTAGAAGTAATAATTTTTAAACCGTTTTGATACATAGATTCAGGATACAAAGTAATCTTATCAGCAATTATAACAACAGTAGGTTTAGGACATTTATATGGGTCAAGGCCTAAATCACCTTTTCCTCTTGATACTACAAGCCTTATATAGGCATCCCTTAAATTATTAACTCTTACCGTTTCAACAACTTTTTCTTTCATCTCCTCCATCGTCATAGGAATGTCGAGAAGAAGAGCTTTTGCCATACTATAAAGCCTTTTTAAGTGCTCATCAAGTTTGAATATAACTCCATCATAAGCCCTTATGCCCTCAAAAATACCATCCCCATAAAGATAGCCATGGTCAAAAACCGAGACTGAAGCTTTTTCACTGTCTACAAATTCTCCATTCACATATACTAACCCCATAACTTATGACTCCTCCTTTATCGCAAAATTAATTTAGTAAGATTTTATCACTTTAAATAGCTTTAGTCAATTGAAATGTAAAAAGCCCCACAAAGTGAGGCTTTCTTCAAATTTATTCAGCTTTTATAGCACCAGTTGGACACACAGCTTCACAAGCACCACAGTCAATGCAAGTATCAGGGTCAATCTCGTATTTTCCATCCCCTTCATGAATAGCATCTACCGGGCATTCTGCCGCACAAGCTCCGCAGCTTATACATTCATCAGTGATATAATGTGCCATCAATTTTCCCTCCCTGTATACAGTATGTAGCTCCACAAAAATTATAAATCATTTACACAGAATTGTAAATAATCAAATTAAATTTTAAGAATTAAACAAAATTTAAAAAAATGTGAGGGGTATTGTCAAATTATAAAACCTATGTTATAATTACTTTCGTCGAGGCGCTGCCGAATGGTGTAATGGTAGCACAGGTGACTCTGGATCATCTAGTCTAGGTTCGAGTCCTAGTTCGGCAGCCATTTTGGCCCCATCGTCTAGCGGCCTAGGACATCGCCCTCTCACGGCGAAGACAGGGGTTCGAGTCCCCTTGGGGCTACCAATATCAAATTGAGAAAAAGGCATCTGTGGATGCCTTTTATATTTTTAATATAGCTTTTATCAGTAAACCTCCAAAAATAGCTATAAGCATGCTACTCATTGTCCCTATTAAATAGTATTCTGCAAAATTTTTATCATCTAACTCTTTATATCTTGCGATGGAATTTAATCCCCTTTGCCAACAGTTTTCTTGAACCAATTATGTCGCCTGTTATCACTGTATACACGTGGTATCACCCTTTCATGGGTTAAAATAATAGTATCACCCTTATAAGGGTAATACTATTGTCTATAGTAGTAAAAATTATACACTATGGCAATATTTTTGTTATTTCCTCATCTTTTCAATAAAATCTATGGCTTTTTCAATTCTCTCTATAGTTCTTTCTTTTCCCAAAAGTTCCATTATGTCAAATAGTCCTGGTCCAAAAGTTCTACCCGAAATAGCTAATCTCGTAGGATGGAAAAGTTCACCACTGGATATTTGCAATTCCTCCACAAGTTTGCGATAGGCTTCCTCAGTTGTAAATTTATTAAAAGGCTCGATTTCTTTTAAAGTCACTACTGCTTTTTTTAGGATATCCACAACTTTTTCTTTAGTAAAATACTTTTTAACTCCTTTTTCCTCATATTCGTTAACTTCTGTAAAATAATAGCTCATGGCATCAGCTATATCCACAAGAGTTTTTTCCCTTTCTCTTACTGCACTTACTATTTTTTTGATATAATCATAATCGAAATCCTCCCTAATTAAGTTTTTAGCTTTCAGAAATGGGATAACTGCTTCAGTTAATTTATCTAGATCATAATTCCTTATGTAATGGCCGTTTATCCAAGTCAGCTTTTGTACATCGTAAACAGCTGGATTTTTTGATACCCTTTCTAAAGTAAATTCTTTTATGCTTTTTGACACATCAAAAATTTCTTCCCCATCTTTTGGCATCCATCCCAGCAAGGTTATATAATTTACAATTGCTTCAGGAAGATACCCCTGGTCTCTAAACTCCTGCACAGAAGTCGCTCCATGTCTTTTACTAAGTTTACTCCTATCAGGAGCTAAAACCATAGACACATGGGCAAATTGAGGAATTTCTACGCCTAAAGCCTCATAAATTAATATTTGCTTTGGAGTATTTGACAAATGTTCCTCTGCCCGTATAACATGAGTTATTCCCATTTGGTAATCATCCACCACAGTAGCAAAATTATAAGTAGGCATATTGTCTGATTTCATAATTATAAAGTCATCAAAGGTGGAATTATCAAACTCTACATCCCCTCTTATTACGTCGTGAACTACTGTCTTCCCTTGTTGAGGCACTTTTAACCTTATTACAGGTTTTCTCCCTTGCCTTAAATGCTCCTCTATTTGCTCTTTGGTCAAATTTCTACATTTTCCCGTATACATTGGAGGCCTACCTTCTTTTTCTGCCTGTTTTCTCATTTCCTCTAACTCTTCTTTTGTGCAAAAACAGTAGTAAGCCTTTCCTTCCTCTAATAATTTATTTGCAAATTTTCTATATTCTTCTATCCTTTGCGATTGGTAAATAGGTCCTTCATCCCAATCAATACCTAACCATCTAAGTCCTTCAAGTATTCCTTTCATAGATTCTTCTGTAGACCTTTGTAGGTCAGTATCGTCCACCCTTAAAATAAATTTTCCTCCATTGTGCCTTGCAAAAAGCCAATTAAAGAGAGCAGTTCTGGCACCGCCTATATGTAAACTCCCTGTAGGACTTGGAGCAAATCTTACTCTCACTTCACTCATCTTATCACCTCTTCATAAGTTTAAACTATTTTGATTATACTTTAATTGAAGTGTTTTTTCAACAAAGAAGTATTTCATCAAAAATTTGTGATATAATCATACTATAAACTTAAAAAAGGAGCTGTTAAAATGAAAGATATTGCTATAAACCTTTTAGAAGAAAGAGGAGTTACTTTAGAAGATATGGCAGTATTAGTATTAGACTTACAAAAAAAGTATTATGATGATTTAACAATAGAGGAATGTATAGAAAATTTACATCATGTACTTGAGAAAAGGGAAGTTCAAAATGCAATCTTGACAGGAATCGCTTTAGACAAATTAGCAGAAAAAGACATGTTAGAAGAACCTCTTTTGTCCATTTTAAAAAAAGATGAACCCTTATACGGCATTGACGAAATTTTAGCCTTAAGCATTACAAATGTTTATGGTTCTATAGGTCTTACTAATTTTGGATATCTTGATAAAGTAAAACCCGGCATAATAGGAAAACTTAATGAAGATAAAGAAAAAAAGTGTAATACTTTTATTGATGACTTAGTAGCTGCAATAATCGCCGCGGCTTGTGCCAGAATTGCCCATTCTAAAAAAGAAGTTTTATAAAAAACTATTTTTCTAAAGTAAACTTTACATAGCCTTTTTCTGCCTCCACCTTTTTTAATTTAAATCCTTCAACAGGAATTTTAATGTTTATAGTCGTGTCATAGCCATAAAGAATTTTTTGAAGCAACTGGCCGCCAATTTTTATATCTCCTATATTTAGAGAATTTATTAACAATTTAATTTTGTTATCTTCTATCGCAAAATTGCCTTTTAAAGTGTATGAATCATCATCTTTTATTTCAAAACTTTCTCTACTAAAAGATACTGTTACATCTTTTAACTTGTCACTGTAAGAGCGTATCATCTTTGTTACATCAACATCAGTAAAAGAAGCTGATACGCTAAAAAAGGAAAAACTCAAATCCTTATACTCCAAAGTATCCCATGGAAATTGAGAAAGGTGGCTTAATAAATAATCTAAAGAAGGAAACATTTTGTCCAAATTATCAGCCATTGCAAATATTTTTTGATAATTGGCAATTTTCTTTTTTATCTCTTCTAACATTTGGCTTTTAGCTAACTTTAATTCGTCTATTTTTTTTAGCAATTCTATTTGTTCTTTTTGTTTTTCTATAAGCTGCGATCTTTGAGAGGTTAATCTATTTTCCTCTTCTCTTTTATAGTTTACAAGCTTATTTAAATTTTCTAGTTTATTGTAAAAATAATTGGTTACAATGTCTATGTAAATAAGCCTATGCAATAATTCGCTGGAATTTTGTGACATAAGCAGAAGTGATAATATAGCATTTGTTCCATCCATATACAAAAACCTAAACCAAGTCTTTATTATTTCTTTTTCCTTTTCTATGTCTTTATCTACCATTTGTATTTCTTTAGATTTTTCCTGAATAGCTACAGTTAAATTTTCAATCTCTATTGCTAAATCTTCTAAAGACTTTTGGGTTTTAAGCCTTTCTACCTCAAGATTTAATAGCTCTAATACAAGCTTTTGTTCCTCCTCCTTCGCCTTATCAAAATCCGAAGAAGTATCACTTTGCGCTGGTACTAGTATAAAATTAAATAAAAATATACTCCCAATTATAATAGCTATCAACTTTTTCATAAAACCCCTCATTTAATATAGCATTTTTTGTTCTACATGGAACTATTTAACATTAACTAGTCCACAGTAATCTTGTCTTTTATCTGTTCAAACATTTTAGGACCTATTCTCGGAACATTCATTATGTCTTCAATTTTTTTAAAAGAACCTTTATTTTCTCTAAATTCGATTATCCTTTCAGCCGTCACAGGTCCTATTCCTGGCAAAGTTTGCAATTCTTCTTTAGTCGCAGTATTTATATTTATTTTTTCATTTTTCTGTATTGTACTAGTAGGAGAAATATTATTTGTTTCACCCTTTTTTGGAACTATTATCATTTGTTCATCCTTAACTTTTTGCGCGAGATTTATATTTGTGAGGTCTGCTTCTTCCAAAGGTCCTCCTGCTTTATTTATAGCATCTATAATCCTTTCTCCTTCTTTCATAGTGTAGACTCCTGGATTTTTTACTAATCCTGTTACATATACTTTTATTTCCAAAGGCTTTTCTTTCTTCTCTTCACTCTCTACAATTCTTTCCACTGGCACACTCTCATTGCTTGCATTGACGACAAATTCATTTTTTAATTTATAATTTTTGTAAATTACATATCCTGAAAATGCCAATATAAAGCATAATATAACAACTATAGCATATTGCTGTTTTTTTGAAAAATAAGGCATACTAACACCTCTTTTTACAGCTTCCTTTATTTATTTCTACATGAATTAAAAAATTCCTTTTTATTTTTCACATTTTTTTGGTATACTTTAGGTATGAGCATAAATTGGAGGCATGGCAATGAAAAAGATAATAGCTTGTTTACTTACACTCTTTATTTTAGTAGCTCAAATAACTCCTATATACGCTAACGTACCGCCACCGCCCGAAATCGTAGGCCCAACTGCAGTTTTAATGGATTTTACAACAGGTCAAGTATTGTATGACAAAAATATGCACAAAAGAATGTACCCCGCAAGCACAACTAAAATTCTTACTGCAATTATTGCTATAGAAAAGGGAAACTTAAACGATATTGTAACTGCAAGCGATAATGTTACAAAAATAGATGGAAATTCCATATTTCTTTCTCCTGGTGAACAACTTACGTTAGAGCAATTACTTTATGCGCTTTTGTTAGAATCTGCCAATGATGCAGCAATAGCAATTGCTGAACACATTGGTGGGAGCATAGAAAACTTTGCTAAAATGATGAATGAAAAAGCTAAAGAAATTGGAGCTTATGATAGCCATTTTGTAAATCCAAATGGTCTTCCTGATGAAAATCATTATTCGACCCCTTATGATATGGCATTAATAGCAAGGTATGCAATGCAAAATCCTGAATTTAGAAAAATAGTAACTACAATACATTATCAAATTCCCCCTACTAATAAGTTTGATAAAGTAAGAGATCTATGGTTAAGCAACCGCTTAATTAAACCTTCAAGTTTTCACTATGAAGGCGCCGATGGAGTAAAAACAGGATACACGGTTGCAGCAGGTCAAGTTTTAGTAGCTTCTGCAACAAGAGACGGCCACAGACTTATATCCGTCATAATGGGAGACCAAGGAACAAATATCTGGACAGATACTATAAAACTTTTGGACTACGGATTTCAAAACTTTACTTTAGTGAAAAAAACAGAAAAAGGTGAGGTAGTAACTTATATCGACTTGGGAAAATCTCACTTTAAACTTCCTCTTATTGCAAAAGAAGACTTTTACTATGAAGTCCCTAAAGGGCAAGAAAATTCTATAGAAACTCAAATAATACTAAACAAAAACATAAACGCGCCAATAAATAAAGGAGATACATTAGGATACATTAAATACACTTTAAATGAAAAGGAAATAGGCACAAACCCTCTTATTGCAACCGAATCTGTTTATAAAAACTTTTGGGGAAATTATTATATGGATGTACAATCTTCTGGGGTAAAAAATACAATGTATACTAACCCTGTAAGATTCATTACTGGAACAACAATTTTAGGAATAGCTTTTATCCTTTGGAGAAGACGGAAAATTAGAAATAGAAAGAAATATATTTTCTCAAAATATTGATTTAAAAAAAGGGCAGAATGCCCTCTTTTTATGCATATATTTGGTTGTCATTGAGACTTCTACTTCTTCCCATGTCCTTTATAAAAGAATCAACATTAAAAAATCTTTTTAAAATTTTAAAATAATACAACTCTTCTTTAGACTTTATTTCAAAACCGTTAGGTAGGAATCTATTTTTTATATACTCTGCATCACTAATTTCTGATTCGGCTATTTTATTTAATATTTCAGATGTACCAGTTCCTATTGCAAATTTTTCTTTTCTTCTCCATACAATTGATTCTGGTAAATAATTTTCTGCAAGTTTTCTAAGTATCCACTTTTCGGTTTTTTCTCGGCCGTTAATTTTAAATGACGGTGTTATTTTAAATGCGTACCTTAATACTTCTACATCTAAAAACGGTACACGTCCCTCAATGGAATGTGCCATTGTCATTCTGTCAACTCTTTGAAGATTTGTATTATGCAAATTTCGAGTTATATATTTTAATTCGGATTGTAATTTCCAAGGATTTGAATAATTTTTAAGGTAATGATATCCACTAAACAATTCATCAGCACCTTCTCCCGAAAGAACAACCTTTACGTAATTGCTTGCAAGTTTTGATACAAAATATGTTGCAACAGCACTTCTGACTAAGGCTGGATCACAGGATTCAAGATGATATATAACTTCGGGTAAAACTTTTTTTATGTCCTCCTCTGTATAAATAAATTCATGGTGAATCGTACCTACATAATCAGCAACAACTCTTGCATTCTTTAAGTCATTACTTCCTTCGACACCTACTGCAAATGAGTGAAGGGGATTTTTGTATTTTGCTGCTATTGCTGCTATAAGGCTGCTATCCAATCCGCCACTTAAAAATACTCCAACAGGCACATCAGCAATCAACCTTTTTCTTACTGAATCCTCTAATCTAAGCCTTAATCCATTAATAATATTATCAACATCTGCAAAATACATCGGATCCTGTGGAATTGAATAATATCTCTCAAATCCGTTTTCAGTTGTATAAATATATCCATTAGGAAATTCATTTATATCATCAGTTACTTCCTGAAGTGCTTTAATCTCCGAAGCAAAGGCAAAATAACCTTCTTTTGTTTTACCATAATACAATGGCTTTATTCCTAACGGATCGCGAGCAATAAATATGGTCTTTTTTTTAGAGTCATAAATAACTAAAGCAAACATTCCATCAATATAGTTAACACAATTTTTACCTAGTTCTTCATACAAATGAATTATTACTTCGCTATCAGTATCTGTGGAAAAAATATGGTTTTTTAACTCTTTATGCAATAATTGGTAATTGTAAATTTCTCCATTATAAATAAGCCAATACCTGCCATCTTCGTTTTTTATAGGTTGGCGTCCATGATAAAGGTCAATTATCGTCAACCTATTATGGCCTAATGTAATATTTTCATCTGCAAAAATACCTGACTCATCCGGGCCACGATGTCGTATTTTATCAAGCATCCTTTGTACTTTGCTCTTATCACCAGTTCCTATAATTCCTGCCAATCCACACATTTGATTATCATTCCTCCACTTCATATATATTTAAAGAAAATTGAATAAGGAACGTAAGAATAGATCTTACGTTCCTAAATTTTATACTGTTATAACTAATCTTTCATATTCACGTAAAATCTTTTCTACCCTTTCTTCTTCAGGTATTATTCTATGCTTCTCATAGTCATAAGCATAACATGCACCATCTATTACTTTGGTCTGCAATTCTCCTTTTGCATACTTGTTACCCTTGAGATGTGGTGCATCTAATAGACCAATCTTTATCGCCAATGCTAATACGTCTGGATCAGAAAGTGGATCAGGACTGTGAGGCGCTAAACTCTTTATCGCTTCCAATAAAATCCTTGTCTCTTTCTTTAACTGTTCTTTTCTTTGAATTACTTCTTTATCCTGAGTCAAATCAGGCATTCCAAACATAGAGTTTTTTATCACGGCTTTTACTATTTTAACGCTTTCAATTATATCTTCTGGCGTTGCAGCATGATGAGCTTCACAGTAGCCTACCACATGATAGATATGAGGCTTTATAGCCATGGAGAGATAGGCACTGGAAGCCAATTGTCCTTTAGCTTCTAAAAGGTCGGAAGGGAAACTTGCAAGTCCAGCCCTTGCCTGCCTTATAACTCTGAAATTTTCATCTTGTAATTCTCCTATCAATTCTATCTTAGCTAACATCTTTGCCAAATCCATTTTTGGTGAAATAGAAGCAGGTACATTAAACATAAACTGAGCTACATAGTCTCTTACTCCCATCTTTTTGGCATTATATGCTGCAAGATAAGCCATTGTTACTCCAATTACGTCGTGAGCATCTCTCAAGCTCCAATGATGTGCTTCGTTTACTTCTACAGGTACTCCTTTTTCAGCGTGCCATTTCATAAGCTGCTGATTTTCTCTTATGGAAGTATTTACATCCCTTGGTCCTCTGCCGTCCAATACATTATACCAGCAAAGGGGAATCGCTGCCCAAGCGTTATGGATAGTCTCTAGAAGCATCTCTGCCATCTTGAAAACATCATTTGTACCACTGTAACATCTGAGAAGAGGATAGTTACCTCTTCTTGAAGCCTCATATATTCTTATTAAGTCTTCTTTCTTTCTTATAGGAACACCGCCTGCTCCGTCCAAAGATTTGTCATATTTCTTATCAAAGAAGTGCTCTTGAGCATTTTGGTCTGGTGCTATAGAAATTACATCTAAAACTTCTGCTTCTGCTATCTTCTTAACTCCTTCTATAGTGTCCTCCAATGAAGGAAGCCCAAAGTGATGCCTTATTATAGGATAAGGATATTTATCTTCTATTCTTCCAATTAATGTATCAGCAAAAACTCTTTGTCTATGGTTTGAACTTCCTCCTCTTAAGAAATTAATTGTAGCTTCATCGCCATTTTTACCATCAAAAACTGCTGCAAATATTCCTGATTTACGAGCTACTTCTGCAGTAGGCTCTGTCCCTCCAAATACCCATTTTATATGTTGCAAATTATTTACTTCTATTTCCCTCTTGAGTTCTTCTAAAAGTTTTTCAAGAGCTGAAGGAGTTAGTCTAAAGCTTACTCCTACAATCTCCGGCTTATGTTCTTTAACAGCTTCAATCAATTTTTTAATAGGAACTGCAGGACCTAAAAATACAGTCTCATAACCTTGCTGTTCTGCAAATCTCAAAAAGTTATACACACCTGCTACATGGACGCAATTACCTATCGCTGCCGCTACAATTAACTTTTTCATGCTATCGTTACCTCCTTTCTTTTCCCTTCAACCAATTCTATAATTTCTTCAACTGTCATACCTTGTATGCCAAGCTTTTCAGCCGTTCTTCCAACTTTCCAATAATCTTTTCCGTGCATAACTGAAGCAAGATGTATAACAGCATCAATAGTGGGGGTCTTAATGCCTATTTCTTTCCCTATAGAAGACATAGGCACTAAACTCATAGGAACATCTTCAAATATATAACGACAATCTAATGTTTGAGGAGCTAATAAACCAACATAAGCTTTTGTATTTTGAATTGCCTCATATAGATTTTCTCCTTCCGCATTATAACTTTCTTTTAGCCATCTTTTAGCGGAAATAGTATTTACGCCCAGAGCTTTTGCCACCATCATTCTCTCATTATCTATTTTTTCCAATATCTTTGCAACAGAAGGAGAAATGCCTTCCCGATAATATTCAAAATTCCCTTTAGTAGTTTCTATTCTCGCTGCATTCAAAAGAGTAGGGGTGGGATGAAAAACAGCTCCAAAATTGTTAAGACTCGTTTCAAGAACATTTTGCGCCGGAATAAACTGAGAAAATGCAGTATTAAGTGTTTCCACCACTATTTCTGTTTTTTCTTTAGGTATTGCAGCAACAGACACTACTTCTTTTATTTTGTATATTTTAGCTCTTCCCATGGAAGACCTGCAGGCGTATATAAAAGTATCTGTTTCTGCAATAACTACATCTAAATCTTCTCTTTTTCTTGTAACATTATGAAACTCTAAAGCACCACCAGTTCTCCCAGGGTTTAATACAATTATTTGACCATCCCTAAGATATGGCAGCATGTCTTCGGCAATTTTATAATGTGCAGAAGCAGGAACTACAACTAAAACTATATCAACATCTTTAATAGCTTTCTCCATGTCATCAGTTATCACATTTAACTTGCCAAACCCTTCTACTTCTCCTTCTAATTCAATTCCACCTTTTTCTATAATAGGAAGTAATTTTTGATAGGTTCTATTGTACAAATTAACTTTATAGCCTTTTAAAGCGAGATGCCCCGCTATCGCTTGACCCCCATTCCCAGCTCCAATTACTGCAAAAGAGAGTTGTTTCATTTTTACTACCCCCTTTTAAAGAAATGAAAAAGCTATAGAGGGAAATCTATAGCTTTAACCTTCGGTGTCTGTAAAAACCCAAAAAGACACCAATGCTATCATCCTCCTCTTTCAACGCTTACGAGGTTAGCTGACGGGTTCGGGTCGAAAGATAACCCTACCATCTTTTAAAAGATGGATTCACCCCAGAAAGTGGTTCCCCCGCTTCTTTACGAATTCAGCGTTTAGCATTTTATTTAATTTTCAATTTATTTTTATTATATCATAAAATCTAATATTTGTAAAGGAAAACAGACTAATATTTACCAAAATCCTCTCCTACCCTTATTTCATCCAAATAATTATATATAGTATATCTGGAAACACAGAGTATTTTTGCTACGTAATCCACAGCGCCCCTTATTAAGAAAGTCCCTTTTGCATCTAACATTTTCACTATCTGAACCTTTTCTTCTTTTGTCATAAAATTTACAGGTTTACCATAATTCTCTAATGTAGTATTCACAATGCTTTCCAAAACATCACTTACACTGCCCGTATAACTTTCTCTATTTTCTTCTGTAGTATCAGCTACTTCACAGAATTCTGATAAGGTATTTTTCACCATAATAAATTCTGAAATATCGATATTAATTGTAAGGCACCCAATGGGCTTGCCATTTTCATCTTTTATAAAAATCGCGGACGACTTCAAAATTTTTCCATCATTGCTCTTGTTTTTATAATTTATTAAATTCTCAATATTATCTGATTTCAATACTTTTAATATAGCCTCAGGCAATGGAGCCCCCACTTCTCTTCCCGTAACATGGGGATTTATGATCGCAATGATAGGATTTTGTGGGGAAGAAAAGTCATGTAATGCCACTTCGCAATTTTTGCCAAATGTATTAGCTATACCTTCTAGTACTGGGATCATGCTTTTTAAGATAGGATGTGTTCCCATTGGCTTTGAATCCCCCTAATCATACAATATTAAATATATGCGGTAGAGAGTAAAAAATGACACAAGAGATAACAGCATTAAAAATTTATTAACGTTATTATACATACCTTAAATGCGGTTGTCAAGCACTATTTCCTTTGCATCTGCCCACAATCTTTCTAAATTATAAAATTCCCTTTCGGGTTGTTGAAATATGTGAACTATTACATCTCCATAATCCATCAAAATCCACTTGCCCCAATTGTAACCCTCAATATGATCAACAAAAACGCCGTCTTCCATAAGTTTTTTTTCAATTTCGTCTGTCAATGCTTTGACGTGAGTATCCGAACTGCCAGTGGCAATAACAAAATAATCTGCGACAATCGTTAAATCTCCTATATACAAGATCTTTATATCATAAGCTTTTTTGTCTTCTAAAACTTTATAAATTTTAGACACCTTATCTTTTCCGTCTATCACTAAATCACCCTCCATTTTATATGTTTTTCCCTAAAATTATAGTTATATCAACATTACTGTCTCCATTCGTATCTTCCACTACAATAGCGTTTTTTAAAATTTTCTTCAGATCTTCTACTATTTTTTTATCATCAGTCCTATTGATTATCTGAGTAGTGTTGTAAGTGGTACCTATTACATTTCCTATCTTCACTACATCATACCCTTGTTGTTTTAACAAATCAGCAGTCTTTGTAGCAGCTCCTGGTATACCACCGCCATTTAAAACTTCTATTTTTATGTCTTTTTTATTAGCTGCGATAGCAGTATCATCTCTTTCATCATTTAAATTATCCATAAATTGTAATACTTCTTGTGGATCTGTGATATAATAAGCAACCCCATCAATGTACTGAGGAGTACCAGGCACAGTAGCTGTTTTTATATTGTCTTTGTCAAGTTTTAAAAGATAATCTGCATACTTTAACATAGTAGTAGGTGGTATGTTTGTTTCTACGTATTGATTTATGGTTTTTAATATACGATGAATTTTTAACAAAGTACTAGGGTCTTTAGCTTTTTGAAACATCGCTAATAAAAATTCCCTTTGGACTTTGACCCTTTCTAAATCCTGTTCTGCATACCCATGTCTAAATCTCACCAACTGTAAAGCCTTCTCTCCATCCAAAAGTTGAACACCTTTTTTTAAATGAATATGAAGATTCCCTGCATTGTCATCATAATTCATGTCCATCGGTACGTTCATCTCTACTCCGCCTAAATCGTCTACTAATTGTTTAAAACCTTCATATCCAATCTTTACATAATAATCAACGGGCTCTCCAATAAGCTGTGACACCATATCCATCGCCAGTTGAGGTCCACCTATGGGATAGGCAGCATTTATCTTTTGTGTCCCATATTTGTCAAGTTTAATCATTGTATCTCTGGGAATAGATAAAATATAAGCTTTGTTAGTTTTAGGATTATAAGATAATAATATCATAGTATCAGAACGCCTTGGATCTGTTGGCGATGTTTCATCAACTCCCAAAACCAATATATTTATTTTCTGAATTGCCTCTGAATTTTTGTTTTCACTATTTTTATTCATCAAAGAAACATCTAAGGGGTTCAAAGACTTTAAATAGATATATCCTCCTACTCCTACAGATAATAAACTCAGCAACAATAACATTGATACAATCTTTATAAATTTTTTCATTTACCTCCACTCCCAAGTTTCAAAAGAATATGATTTCGAGCTTTTACTGTTTTCTCATAAAGAAGTAGTCCCCTCTCTAAAGCATAACAAATTGTACTATCAAAAGACTTTAACAAAGCAAGGTCTAAATTTTCCTCAGCTAATCGCCTTAATTCCTCTACTCCTTTAAAATCTCTATTAGGCTCTATATAATCCGCAAGAAATACTACTTCATCCAAAAGGCTCATATTGACATCACCAGTAGTATGAAGAGCAATTGCCCTTTTTATTTCTTGATCTTTTATTCCAAAAATTTCTTCTACCAAATGTGCACCTATAGGACCGTGTAAAAGAAAAGGCGCATGAATTAAAATCTCATCTAGCTCAATTCTATATTTTTTAGCAAGTTTTAAAAGGTCATCATCAGAATAGCTTTTAGCGCAATCATGCAATAATCCTGCTACTTGTGCCTTTTCGACATCAGCTCCATATTTTATTGCAAGATGCATTGCGGTTTCCATTACTCCAATAGAGTGTTTAAATCTTTTTTCATCTAATAACTCTTTTAATCTCTTTTTAAAAAATTCTATGTCATACCCCATTTTCGTCATCCTCTTTGTATAAACCGTATTTTTGAATATATCTTTCAACAGACTCCGGCAACAAATACTTTATAGGTCGTCCCCCTGCTACTCTTTCCCTTATATCAGTTGAGGAGATAGCCAAAGAGGGAACAGTCACTTTGTAAATGACATTTCCATAAAGTTTTCTAATTTTTTTTAATTCTTCATCTATTTTACTACCTTCAACTCCTGGCCTAGTTGCAGCAACAAAATTACACATTTTCAGAAGCTCATCCGCGCTTTTCCAAGTCAAAATTTCTAAAACAGCATCTGCTCCTGTTATAAAATAAAGTTGCGTACTTTCCCCATAAATTTTTTTAAACTCTTTGATAGTATCAATAGTATAAGTATACCCTTCTCTGTCAATTTCAATCGTCGATACCTCAAAAAAAGGATTAGTTATTGTAGCAAGTATAGTCATTAAATAACGATGTTTTTTATCTGTCACCTTTCGCTTTACTTTATGAGGCGGGTTACCTGCTGGAACAAAAATCACTTTGTCCAATTTAAATTCAGACCTTACCGCTTCAGCAGTAACTAAATGGCCATAATGAATAGGGTCAAAAGTGCCTCCCATTATCCCAAGTCTAAGCTCCCTTTCCAAGTTACTATCCCCCAATTTATATTTCTTTTATATTATACATTATACATCAAAAGAGGTAAATTGCACAAGCTTACCATGAGCCCTCATTAAAGTAATAATAAAAGTGGAATCAAATTCCACTTTTATTCATAATATTCAAATTCAAAATCTCTCACATTTATTGTATCGCCACTTTTAAATCCCTTTTCCTTAAGAGCATCTATTACCCCGCTCTTTCTAAGAAGCATTTCAAAGTACCTTAAAGAATGCTCATCTTGTAAATTTACTCTTT
>Ga0207429_10094_pt1 | contig 18701 bp, 30 predicted proteins | sample YelNats1bottle13_FD_187545 | JGI IMG/M metagenome (GOLD analysis project Ga0207429, IMG submission 187545) | Hot spring thermophilic microbial communities from Obsidian Pool, Yellowstone National Park, USA - site 1 bottle 13 (SPAdes) (version 2) | ecosystem: Environmental > Aquatic > Thermal... | reverse complement strand
AGGAGCTTTGTTATTGCCTTTTTCGCCCTGCCGCCTGCAGCGTTGCATTGCACCGCAGCGCGCAGGGTAGCATATCAACACACTACTATCATATCATATAAAGCTAAAAAATTTTTCCCGGAATTTTTAAAAATTTATTTTAAATTAATTCACGATGTCTCAATTATATAATTCAGCATATCATTCTATAAATTTTTTTACATTTATCGGAATAACCTGACCTTGATTGCTAAGAGTCCCCGGTTCAAGATTAGTTAGTGATTCTATTTCTTCAATTGGCATTCTTAAGTCTTCGATTAACTGATAAGAAGTTAAGATTCCTTCATCAAATAATTTTTCAACAGCTCTTTTTAATAATACCGGCTGTTCGGGTTCTAACTCATCATCCAACGGTTCTCTCTTGCGCCATTTCCTTTGCGATATTTGCTTCATTAGATAAGTGTATTGGCTGTCAGACAATACTCCTAAATCCCTGCACCTTCTTACCATCGAGCTAATGGAAACTTTCCATCTTGCTTTAAGCAAAATAAAATGCTCTAAAGATATAGATACAAGATCTTCTAAAAAACTCTCTGCTGGAAGTAAAAAAGCAGCAGCAAATTTATAAGCTTCTTCTTCAATTTTATCAAAATCTTTCTTACTCCTTATAAATTCTTTCTCTATACCTTGATGAAACAATATATGTGCAAGTTCATGAATAACATCAAATCGAGTTCTTACTGCACTTTCTTTATCTGCACTAAGAAATATAATTGGTCGACCATCAGGAAGCATATAAGAAAATCCATCTATTTTTTCTTGTCCAATTTCATTCCGTGTTATTATAAAACCATTTTTCTCTAATAACAAAGTCACATTGCTAATAGGTCCAAGTCCAAGCCCCCATGATTTTCTTACATGTAAAGCTATTTTTTCTATAGTTTCATCAGTCAAGTTTTCAATATCAAACCCACTCAAATCTGGTAAATTTACTTTAGGAAACTCTATAAATTGAGAAAGATATTTATAAATTTCAATTAATAAATTAGCTCTCTGAACTTGTTGCTCCTTTTCTTTTTTGTTTGCAGAAGCATAACTTCTAAAAAGCACTCTATCTCCGTCAATTAAATTATCAGATTCTACCGGTTTGTAGAAGAAAGCAAGCGGAAATTCCAAAACTCTCACCATTTCTTTTAGGATAGCCGCACTGGGCACAGTTTGTCCTAATTCATATTGGGAAATGGCTTGCCTTGTTACAGACAGTTTTTCAGCTAATTCTTGTATTGTTAATCCCCTAATAAGTCTTGCTTGTCTTATCCTCTGAGGAATAATTCTATTTCCTTTATGCTTTATCATCCTCCAACACCCTTTTTTTGAATTCTTGTTTTACTTCTAAAATCAAGTCATCACTAATCTCTTCAACTGTATACTTGGATTTTTCTAATTCTTTTAATATATGTGGATCTTCCAATAAAGAAAACTTAGCTATCCAACTTTTTAAATCGCTCGATGGCATACCTACATTAATAAATTTAAGGCCTTCTCTAAAATAACCATGAGTAATTATTAAATAACCTTGTTTTTGCACTCTATTAATTCCTGAAATATCATCAAAACTTAATTGGTTTGTATAACTATAGTTTAACCTAAATTCGCTTTTCCTTGGAATATCATTTTTATTCTTAACTTGACTTATAGTAAAAATGAATCTGTCATCTAATGTTGCTAATTTTAAATGTCGGTGGGTTCTTTTAGGGTTAAATGCTATCTCACATTTTAAGTCTTTGATTAAGCCTAATTTAATAGCTCTTTCAAACATAAATTCAACTACAAAACTGCATAATTGTGTTTTTATATTTTCTGTTAACGCAGAATTCGTCCATTCATTATCATTTAAAATTTTTTCAACTATTTTGTAACCTTTATCAATTTCACTAAATATTTTAATTTTAAGTTCATCAGAGATATATTTCTTTAGCACCTCGTGAGCTGTTTCTATCTTTTGAAGATGCAATTAATATCATCCTCACTTTACAAAATATTTTGAAAGTATTTTATCTCATTTATTCTATTTTGTCAAGTAGATTTGCTAAATAATAAGATTTTGTCAAGTAATTTTAGGCTGAATCAAATCAATTTTTACTAACTTATGTTGTATCGCCAACATAATTACCAAGCTTACAATTTCCTTTTCCCAAGTGTAGAATGTTGACTTTTCTATATGTAGCTCCTTCATAATTTTCCACCATGGTTCTTTTTGATAGAACCTTTTAAGCATAAACTGGTATTTTAAATGATTCTCTATTCTCACAATGTCATAAGCATCATCTATGACTTTCAACCATTTCTCATCTTCGCCGTATTTTTTGTCAAATTTCAAGATTGCATTTTCAACAGGATTAGAATAATATCCTTGATTTGTCAATGTGCTAAAGTATGTTTTTCTCGACATAATCATATCTTCTTTTGCTGTTTCAATCTTTTCTTTAATTTCTTTGTAATTGTAGAGATAATACTTGGCACGTTTAGCTATTTCTTTTTGACATTTCAACATTTAGCAAGCCTCCTCTTTAGGCTCGATTCTCACTTCAACATACTCATCTTTGCCTTTCAATCGTTGTATTGATAGAAAATATATCTGCTTATCGTTCTCATAAGCCACTCCTTGCATTCCATCCAAGACGCTTTTAGCAATGTTATCTATGTCAGGAAAGACGTTATTTTTGACATACACATCTATGTAAACTGCTAATTCGCAGTTTAAAGGCTCTTTTATAACTTGCTTAGCACACCAGCCAACAAGTTCCTCATACTGTTTTGTTCTTGCTGGATTATACACTGCACCAGTCCTTCGATTGAACCGTGGTCGCCCTTTCGGAACAGGACGACCGGGAATCACAATCTTATACATTACAATCAGCCCCTTAAGCAAAACTTCTAAAAATGCGTGACCTTTTGAGCTTGTTAATTGCTTTCATTTCGATTTGTCGCACTCTTTCTTTTGTTACATTGAGCATATTCCCGATCTCTTCTAATTTGCGTGTTCTACCATCTTCAAGCCCAAATCTGAGTTTCAAAACTTCTTTTTCTCTTTTTGTTAGCATATACGCATTCTCTAACGCTTTTACAAGCTGCTCTCTTGTAAGCGCAGACAAAACCTCTTCTTCAAGTTGCGTGTCATCTGCAATAAAATCTTCCAATAAAGCAGCCTCGTCTTCTCCAACATTTGCTTGTAGTGAAACTATCTGTTTCCGACTCCCCAACAATTCATTTAACTCTTCTTCTGAAATATTGAATTGTTTCATAACTTCTTCCTTGCTAAACCCTTTTTTGAACATATTTTCGACCTGTATAATTTTATCCATTCTATGAACAGGCACACGTATCATACTGCCGTTGTTTTGCAATGCTCTTACTATAGCTTGTCTAATCCACCATGTCGCATATGTTGAAAACTTATACCCTTTTCGGTAATCAAACTTCTCAACAGCTTTTAAAAGCCCTAAATAGCCTTCTTGAATCAAATCTTCAAACTCTAAGCCAAACCCCCTGTATTTCTTCGCAATATTAATAACAAGCCTCATATTAGCCTTGAATAGATTTTCTTTTGCTTCTTTGTCACCCAGCTCAATTCCTTTTGCAAGCTCAATTTCTTCTTCTGGAGTAAGTAACTCATACTCTGAAAGATCTTCAAGCATATCATGAATTATGTCTGGCATCTCCATTGATTATTCCTCCTTGTAATAGTCTCTTTGCTTGTTCTTGCTAATTACAAAGCTCTTTATTTTTTTTAAGTCAATTCCTTGGCTTTCTCTCATTCTTAGATACGTCTCGCAAGCATGAAGCAAGTCCATGATTTCATAATCCCTTTCAATCTCATCACGAGCTTTAATAGCTTCGCTTGCCTCTTCAATGATTTTGTTAAGCTGCTGTATTAAAGAAGCTGGTTTGTTCTTAATTTCAGGAAAGTTATATCTCATAACAATCCTTCCTTTCTATAATCTTCCCAATTCATTTCAATGCCCACACACATTTCAAATAGTCTTGATACTATTGCTTCAGCAGTCTCAACATTTTTTGGATTATCTTTCGCTACTAATCTTTCTGTTAATTTATTCGCATCATAGTTTGAAGTAATAACAACAGGCAAACTTTTTTCGTATCTGGTGTTAACAATGTAATAAAGCTTTTCTAATGACCATTCTGTAGGTTTTTCTTTTCCTAAGTCATCAATTACTAAAAGATGGCAATTTGTATACCTGTCTAAAACCCTTATTTCATCTTCTTTTGCCCATTCATCGTATGTAGCCTTAATCTCTCCAAGCAAGTTTATCATTGTCCCAAAAATTGGTTGATAACCTTGTTTTATAATTTCATGACATATAGCTGCCGCTAAATGAGTTTTTCCTGTGCCATAAGAACCTGTAAATGCAAGACCCAAACCCTGTTCTTTGTATTTTGCAAAGTTTTCTGCATATTTCTTGGCCATCTCATAAGCCTGTCTGTTTTTCTCATTGACAACAAAATTCTCGAATGTCCTCTTTCTGAATCTGTCTCCAAGCCTACTTTTTTTTATCATCTCATCGATTTTCTGCTGATAAGCTTTCTCTTTCTCTGCTCTAATTTTTTCTTCTTCAAGCTTTTTTAAATACTCTCTATGTTCAACAGCCCTTGGGCAATCGCATTCTTCAAAATCTTTGTCATTGTGCAACCACCTATAAGTACCCAAGAATTCAATAACAAGCCCTGTCGGACGCAATTTTTTCCCACAAAATTCACATGTTTTAGGGTCGATATCAATAACTTTAATACCTAATTTTTTGGCCTCATCAATTGTAATTCTGCCTTCATTCAAGTGTTTTTGAGTAGAATTTTCTAACTGCTTCATCTCGTTGTTCTGGGTTTGAAGAGAGTTCCTTAGAAAATCCCCTATCAATTCCATTTTTCTCACCCTTCCCAAAAGACTTTTTGTTTAATATTGCAGCCAAATAAGACTTGGGCTCTTCAACAGGCTGAATTAATATTCTCATTTTCAAACTGTCTATTGCATTCCAAACCTCGTCATATCCGTACTTGTTATATAAACCACCAATATAAGCAAAATCTTTTCTATCGGTTGAACCTGTAACTTCTTGATAAAAACGTGTTAATTCGGCAATAAGTTCTTTAGCAGTAAGGGTTGGCTCAATAGGAGTCTGTTGTTGCACGTCAGTGGTAGAACCTTTAGGTTCTACATTCTCTATATTTATTTCTGTTTTAGTTTCTTGTTTATGTTTATATATGTCTGTACTTTTTACTGTAGTTTTTACTGTATCTTTTACTGTATTATTCACTGTATCAAACCCTGTATTTTTTACACTGTAATTTTTACAGTGTATTTTTTGAAGTATTTCTTCAACTGAAAATAATTTGTATTTAGTTGGTTGTCCTTTTTTGCCTGTTTTAAAGTCAATCAATCCTGCTTGTTTTAATCTATTTCTTGCTTCTATGAGAGTCTTTTCTGACGAAGCCCCGATTTTGGCCATTAAGGCCTGATTGGTCACGGACAACCACTCAGCCCAACCAGCTCTGTTGCATAGTACAAGCAATTTGTACCATAACAACTGTGCTGTTGCTGGCAAGTGGTTAATCTCCAACCAATCCTCGAAGGCTTCTATCTCTTTTATATAATTCATCTTTACAACACCTCATTCCAATGCAGCGGGACTTTGCGCCCCGCTGGACTATCTTATGAATAGCCTTACAAATTGTATCTGAGCGCCTTCTGGCAATGTTGTTGTCCCCTCCGAAAGTCTTGGTCCAACATATTGAGCAACAATTAAGGTATCATCTGGAGTCAATGTTACTGTCATCCGTTCACAAGGTATCTCTAATCCAAGCATGTTTGTAAGAATGTCTGCCAAGTCCTGATGCCCTACTGCTGACTTAAATTTGTTGTTAGATTGAGCAATTTTTATAAAGTCTTTTACTTCTTCAATACTCATTGGGACAACATTGACTTGCCAAGGTCTATTAAGATTGAGCATATTAAGACTAAAAGCATTTGCAAGATATAACACCTCAATCACTCCTTTTTAAATTTTTTGGGGTAGGCAGCGGGACTTGCACCCGCACCAGCAGAGCCACAATCTGCTATGCTACTCTTACACCATGCCTACCATGTATACCCGAAGAGGCGACGCTGCCTCTTCGGGGGCAAGTGTAAGATTAAAAGGGCAAGTCGTTATCGTTGTTTTGTGGAGCTTCTTCAAAGTTGTCAAGAACAATGTTGTCTGTTGTATCTTCCTCATGCTCAACTTCAATATCTTCTTCAGGCTCATTGATAACAATGCGTCTTGTAAGCTTTCTCATTTCATTTGCATATTGTTCCATGCGCTTTTGCACATTGTCATCCAATTCACCTGCAAAGGAGAAAACTGCTTGTGAATATGTTATTCCGTCTTTGTTCGTTGCTTTTTGAAGAGATATTTTTGTGACAACTTGATATGATCTTAATCCCTTCAGAGCTATTCTTTTGATGTAGTTAGTGAAATTTTTTATAGAAGTTGGTGGTAAATTAAATTCATATGGCATAGGATTATTTTCACAGAGGATATAAACTCTCCTTATTTCCTTGCATGCTCTTCCTATACCATTTCCTTTGCTTCCCCAGCGATAATATGGGCATTTATTGCACTTTCCGCCGGGTTCGCCGATACCATTTTCCATATCGATAGACATACATGAAGGTGCAGAATTAGTTATATTTTGGCTATTCCAAAAAACTCTTGCTGGATAATGGTCGATAATGACACCTACTATTTCAGTAGTTGCTAAAGGTTTATCTATGTCTTCTGTGGGAATTTCAAAAACAAGACTTCCGCCAGTTGGAATGCGAATTCTGTCAAATGTGAAAGGTAATCCTGCTAATTCTTCTTTAATTGCCTCAATTACTTTAGGACTAATTTCAGGAATAGCAATAGCATTACTTTCTTGCCTTTGAACGGCAGGTTTCATTTCAAAGAAGCTATTTTCGCTTTTCTTTGCATAAGCGCTATCAGGCACCTTGTTTGTTGCCATCTTTGCATTCCTCCCTTTTATTTTCTACTAAGCATTTATACCGCATTGCAGACACAGGTTGTTCTGTAAGTTCACACATGCCTGTCCAAATACCATCTAAATCACACTCAACTGGAATGAAGTGCTCACAATGAGCACATAGCCTCATTTCACGCACCTCTTTTATCTTATTCTTAATGATTTTGTAACTTTGAGCTGTACACCCGGTATCTCTTGCCCCTGCTTAAGACCTTCTAAAATCTCTTTCTTCATTAAGACCTTTTCAACCTTAAAATAATTTTCAGGTATTAAAGATTCGTCGATAACCTCGACCGATGGATTGTTAGCTTGAATTGATAGAGTAAAGAGTTTGGTTTTGACTTTTTCTAACCCGACTTTGTTTAGTTGCTCCTCAACATATTTCTTGAGCCATTCTTTTTTGTTTTCTAATGTTTTACGTCGTTTAGCTAATCTGTCTTCTTCTTCTTTCAAAAACTTTTCTTCCGCTTCAAGTGTCTTTATCAATTTTGCTATGTTTTCCAGCTTTTCGTTAAATTCATATTCAACACCTTCAAGTGTATTTTGAATCATCTCAATATCAGCGTTTTCATCCTCAAGCATCTCTTGTAATTGTCTGAACTGTTCAGCAAGTTCATAGAGCTTCATCGTTTACCTCTCCTTTCATCTTTTCTATTTCGCTTCTGCACATCCAGCCCAAATAGAACACTAATCCCATCATCGGCAACACCAGCACCTCGCCGCCGAGTGTGCCTTGTCTTTGTCGAAAAGTGTCGAAACTTAAGAGCAATATGTGCCAAGTTAGCATTCCAGCTAAGAACGTTATAATGTACTTTTTCATAGTTCTATCATCTCCTCAGCAATAGCTTTCTTTATCTTCTGCAACATTTCAAAAGCTTTTTCAATGAAATCCTCAGACAAAAAAAGTGCAATGTTCTCATAATCATTGTCCTTCGAGTTGTATATAATTTCCTTTCTATCTACAGCTGTTTTACCCCTGTAGAGGTAGGCATTGAAAAGAAGCGTTAATTTATTATTCATCTTTTTTTTCCTCCTCAATTTCATATCTATCTTTCTTTAAACAAATTGTTTTTCCAGCATTCAGTACATTTCCCTTGGCATATATCTTGTGTACAAATATTATTAGAAACAATAACCTCAATTGCTTTTTCTAAAGCTCTATAAACTTTTGCTAACTCTTCCTCTAAACTTTCTTTTTCCCAATCCATGATTAACACCTCTCCTTTTTGTTTTTTGTTTTTCCAGCCTGCCCCACCCACGCCCGGCTGGTACGCTGCAGCCTTGCGCCGCAGCCCCGATAAGGATTAAACAGGCCTGTTAAAGTATTGTTGTTCAAGCTTTATAATTTCTTCTCTTGTCTTTTTTTGCAAAGCTCTTATAACTTCTTTTACTTTTTCAATGATTTCGTCGTTATCATCTAAGATTAAAACCTCTGCGTCAGATTGTGAACCATCAACCAACTTGAATATTTCAGCGTTTTCTAATTTTTCCAAGTTACGCAGATACTCAAATTTTTTCATTAACTCATTCAAAATAAACAGCTTTGCGTTAGTCTTGTCTAACATTTTCAAACTCTCTCTCATTGCTTTTCCCCTCCCAATCATGTATAATTAAAGTGGTATGCTTGCCCAAGGATGGGCTATTTTTTTTGCCTTTTTGCTTTTGCGTATGCTGCATCTATTATTGCTGTTGCTTTTCTCTCAGCTTCCTCTTCTGTGTAAGTATCCGTTAGATATCCAATTTCTGCTGAGAAGTATTTGTAAACATCGTATTCTTGAAACTTTTTATCTGGCCTTACTATTCCTCGTTCCAAAAGCTTTTGCAAAGCTATAATGCTGTAATTTTGAATTGTTATACTGTCCATTCCATTCTTCCTCCTTCCACTCTTTATTTGTCTTTGTATTAGCTTCAATGAATTCTTGAATAGCTGCCTCTGGAATGATGATTTTGCGGCCTATTTTGATATGTTTGAGCTTGTTTTGCCATATCAATTCATACACTGTTGTCTTCCCTAAGCTGAGTATCTTCGCTACCTCGGATACTGTAAAAGCTCTTTTATCCAATTTTCTCATCCCCTTTTAGCAGTAGCCTAAATGTTTCTCTTCCTTTTGGGGTTATCAAGGTCTGTATCCCAGCTGTCTTTTCGTTTTTCCATTCTTTGATTTCAAATAGGTCTGGAACGTACTGAGCGTATGGCCTTAAGTTGCCTTGTCTATCTCTGTAGATAAATCCATTGTCCAAGAGCCATTGAATAAACTCTCTTTCTTTGATTTTTAGTTCCTTTGCAGTATTGCGAAAGTTTGTTAAAAGATTGCGTTCGACTAATGCGTCAAAGTATTCTGCTTTTGGTTTCATTTGCTTAATAAGCTCATTTTGTTTGCGAATTGTTTCCAGAGTCTTTTTGAACAATGCTTTCGTTAGGTCATCTGCAAAAGGAAGATATGTTTCTATGAATACTTCATCATTATGAACATAGCCACCTGTCTTACGAATTGCAGGTAATACTTCTGATGTAACCCATTTTTTAAATTTCTTTGCCTCTGGCAGTTCAGAACTTAAAATCAATGAATACAATCCGCTTTCATTGATAATCCATGATTCTTGAATTCCGCCATTTGTAGGGATGGGATATTTCATCCTATCCTCTTCTTCAACATGTCTTACTATGGCTTTATGAGGTTCTTTATACTTCAGAATTTCTGCTATGTCTTTGCCCACAAACCAGGGTTCATTATCTTTCATAATGATTCTTATTTCTCCAAATTCTTCGTTCTTAAAAATTTGTAAATCATTCATTTTTAATCACGCTCCTTCCCTTGAGAAAATAACCGAATAAGCTGCTGAAATTGCTTCTCGAATTTCTTTTACTATCTTCCCCCATGCAGTTTGTTCATGCTTGTCTATCTTTCCATCACATGCGATGTTAACTATTTCAGAATCCAACTTTTCTACATCAGCTATTTCTTTCTTTAGACGCAGAACTGCTTTCGGTAAATCTGAGAGGTCTATTTCGGGCAAATACTTATTACCAATAAGTGTTGATTTTTGTAGATGACTATAAGCTAACCATGGTGCTTTGTAGACTTCTATCATTGCTATAACCACATCATCAGGTGGAATTGTCTTACCTGTCTCATAATCAGCTAAGGATCTGACACTAACATTTAGAAGCTCCGCTGCTTGCATCTGAGTCAATCCTGCATTTTTTCTGGCTGTTTTGTAAATGTTATTGTGTAAACTCTGCATTCCCTTCACCCCCTTCCCTTTGGTATATTGTTAGTAGTTAAGCCGATGTTTTACCCGCTTCCCTCCCTTCATGCTGCGGGGTGGTGTGTTTCAACACAGTGTTGAACGATTTGTCATAAAAAATTTCGTCCATACTCATGTTAAGTATTTGGGCTATCTTAATTGCTATATCGATGGGAATTTTTCTTTTGCCGTTTTCATATTGACAATATCGTTGTGGCGATATTTGAAGTTTTTCAGCTACTTCTTTTTGTTTTAAATTTTTCATCTTTCTTATTTCTTTGAGTCTCATATCAACACCTCCTTTGTATTTCAACGCTATGTTTATTGTTTGATTATATTATATTAAACGTTGTGTTTATTGTCAATAGGTTTTTTAAAATTTTTTCATTTTGTTTATCATCATCGTGTTTACTGTGTTTTTTGGGTATACTATAATTGATTAACAAGACGTTAATGTTTTATAATATTAATGAAAATGGTGATGAATATGGATTTCAATCTAAAATTGTTTGGATTGAGAATAAGAGAACTAAGAGAAAAACAAGGCTTACAACAAAAAGATGTTGCTAAAAAGTTAAACATTTCTAATCAAGCTCTTTCAAACTACGAATTGGGGAAACGTATGCCAAGTTTAGAAATGGTAAAAAAATTTGCCGATTTCTTTAACGTTTCAACAGACTATTTAATGGGCCTAACGAATAGTCCTAATCCAAACCAAGACGATGACGTTGTAAAAAAATTCTTAGAAAACAATCCAGATGTGCGTCCAGTAGGCAAAATGATTCCCATCCCAATTATAGGCACAGTGAGAGCTGGCTCAGATGGTAGCTTAGCATGTGAAGAGTATCTGGGAAGCGAATTAGTTGAATTAGACACAGTAAAAGATGGTGACTATTTCTTTTTGCGCGTCAAAGGTGATTCTATGTATCCAGAGATCTTTGAAGGGGATTTAGTGCTTGTTAGAAAACAACCTGACGTTGAGTCTGGAGAATTGGCTGTCGTGATTGTCAATGGTGATGAAGGCGTTGTGAAAAAGGTAATCAAAAAAGAAAACGCTATTGTGCTGCAATCTCTTAATCCTAAATATGAGCCTATTGTAATTACTGAGGGACAGGATTTTATGATTGTTGGAAAGGTTAAAAGAGTGGTTAGAATTTATTAGAGAGAAGGGAGCTGATAAAATGGCTCGCTATGAGCAAACCTTTTTCAATGATTATCTTATGAAAACCGTAACAATAAAAGCCGATTCATATTGGGAATTTGAACTTAAAAAACGACAACTTCTTGCAAAATGGGAATATGAAGAAGCTAAAAAAAAGGAAAGAGAAAGGATACAGAGTATAAAGTTAGCTGAAAAAGAGGAAAAAGAGTATCTCAAAAATGAAGCTCTTAGAATGACTAAGGAAGCACAAAAAGAAATTGAAGATTATAACAATTTGCTCAAATATACATTAGCGGTTGATGATAAACTTGATTGGAACACTCAATATAAAAAATTTTCATATCCTCCTTTTCAAACAAACCTAAAAGAACCCAAGTTAGAAGATTATTATAAACAATACCATGTTCCTAAAAAATCTTTTTTAGAAAAGATTTTTCATTTTCTTCGAGAAGCAAGAGAAAATCAAGAAGCAAAAGCTATCCAAGCCTACAATTCTGCATTAGAAGATTATAAAAAGAAGTTAGAAGAAGAACAGAAACTATACTATGAAAAGAAACGACAGCATGAGAAGGAAATAGAAGAATATAATAAATCCATTACTGAATGGAAGAATGCTTATGAAAATGGTGAAAAAGAAGCAGTAGAAAAATATGTTAAGGTTGTTTTAGAAAACTCGAAATATCCTCCAAGTTTTAACAAAGATTATGAAGTCCAATATGATGATAAAGCGAAAATTCTCATTATTTCTTATAATCTGCCAAATCCTGACCAAGTCCCCAAGATAGTTGAATATAAGTTTGTTCAATCTACAAAATCTATAAAACCTGTAGAAATGAAGAAAAAAGAATTTGATATTTACTATGAGAATATTATTTTTCAAATTACATTAAGAACTATTCATGAAATATTCGAATCTGATTACGCTAAAACAATTGAGTCGGTAGTATTCAATGGATGGGTTACTGCTATTGACAAAGCAACAGGTAATGAGTTTACATCATGCATTATTTCTTTGCACACTAATAGAGAGGACTTTCTTAAAATTAATCTTGGAAAAGTTGACTATAAAGAATGCATCAGAAATTTGAAAGGCCTATTTGCTGGAGCTCTTGTTAATTTGCCACCTGTAAAGCCGATTCTTGACATTAATAAAGATGATAAACGTTTTGTAGAATCTAAAGACGTTTTAGCAGAAATAAATTCTATTGACAACTTAGCAACTATGGACTGGGAAGATTTTGAACACCTTGTAAGACAATTATTTGAAAAAATGTTTAGTGAAAATGGCGCTGAAGTTAAGGTAACACGAGCAAGTCGCGACGGAGGAGTGGATGCTATTGTGTTTGACCCTGATCCTATAAAAGGAGGAAAATTTGTTATTCAAGCTAAAAGATACAACAATGTTGTACCAGTTTCTGCAGTTCGTGATTTATATGGCACAGTAATAAATGAAGGTGCAACAAAAGGTATATTAGTAACAACAAGCTATTTTGGAAGTGATTCTATTGAATTCGCTAAAGATAAGCCTTTGACACTTATAGATGGTTCTAACCTTGTATATTTGTTTCAGAAATATGGTTATAATGTACGAATCTCGTTGAACAAATAGCTTAGTTACATTAAAGCAGGGCTGCAAGGTGTTGCGGCATATATGAAAAATATTGAAGGAGGGAAATTGTATTTGAATGAGGAAAGCTATTTAATTGAAAGATTAGATGACCAAATAAATTGGTATGACAGGAAAAGTCAATATAATCAAAAATGGTTTAAAAGACTCAAAAAAGTAGAAATGATTTTTTCTGCTGCTATTCCAATAGCAGTATCATTTATGGAAGGTCCTTTATTTTTAAAAATATTCATTGCAACGGCAGGTGGAATCATCTCAATTGCTACAGCTACTCATGGCATTTATAACTTTCAAGAAAATTGGATTGAATATAGAAATACCTGTGAAACATTAAAACATGAAAAATATTTGTATTTAACAAAAACAGGGATATACGCTGAGGCAGAAGACCCTTTCAGGTTATTAGTGGAAAGATGTGAAAGTATAATATCTCACGAAAACATTAACTGGGCACAAATACAAATGAAACAACTTAAGAATCAAAAGGAGAAAAATTGAACATTTCTATTCTTCAACAGGCTCATATGTTTTTTCAAAAATATCGGGCTTACATGGATATTGTTCCCCGTTTACCCCAGTAATAATCCAATCTCCTGGCGAAGCTTTTAGTGGTCCTTCTAATGTTTCTATAATGATTTCTTTATCGGTTTGATATGCTTCTATAATAATTGGCTTTTTCCTGAATTTCTTTTTTTCAACCATAAAAATACCCCCTATTAGTTTCTTCAATTATTTAAATTATACCATAATTAAAGAAAGGAGAGAATATAAATGCCTGAACTAAAAACTTACGATTTGTTTATTAGCCATGCGTGGAGATATAATGAGGACTATTACAGATTAGTAGATATGCTTAACAAGGCTCCAAATTTCAAATGGAGAAACTACTCTGTTCCCGAACATGACCCTGTATTAGACCCAGATGATCCTGAAGACGAAGAAACTCTCACAGAAGCTCTTCGCAGACAAATTAAACCTGTAAATTGTGTTTTAATTTTATGTGGTATGTATGTTGCTTATAGTAAGTGGATACAAAAAGAGATAGATATAGCAGTAGAATACGGTAAACCCATCATTGGTATAAAACCATGGGGACAAGAGAAAATTCCACAAGCTGTTTCTAAAGTAGCAAAAGAAATAGTAGGATGGAATACTGATTCCATAGTAAGCGCGATAAGGAAGCACTCAATATAGTGTAAAATGCCACGAGTAGTTTTTAAGACTATAAATAATGGAGGAATTGTAAAATGAAAATTATCAGTAACAGAGAATATCAAATATTAACGGAACTATGTAAAAGTTATGAAGAAGCTAATGAATATTTGAAAAAGGAAAATGAAAAAATTTGTAATAAATTAAACCAATATAAAAAATTAGTTGAAAAATTAAAAGATATGATTGATAAAGAAAAAGGAAATTTCGAACTATTAGGAATCGAAAACGACAAAGATGATAACTTTGTTATTGTATGGAGAAACAGAAATAAAGCTTTTGATGTTTATGTGACAAGTCCTCTCTTAGATAGCGAAACGAAATTACTTGCAACTTTAAAAGAAGAGTCACATGTCTTTATTGAAGATATTCAACCAAGTAAATCAATTAATTTAGGACATGGTTCTATTGCCATGAAATACTTCTTAGAAAAGTGCAGAAAAGAAAAAATTCAAATAATTACTGGAAGAATTAGTGATGTTGATTTTGACCACATTGATAGATTAAAACATTTTTATGAAAAGCATAATTTTGTAGTGAAAATCAACATAGCTGATAAATGGGGAAGTATTTATCTCAAGTTAGATACTTAAGATTCTCTAAGGAGGCTTGAAAATGCGCGGGCATATCCGCAAGCGTGGCAACACTTACAGTGTAGTCTTTGACATTGGGAGAAATGAGAACGGCAAGCGTCGGCAAAAGTGGGTTAGCGGCTTTAAAACTAAGAAGGAAGCTGAAAAGTATTTAGCTGAAATTATAGCACAAATAGAAAAAGGACAATTTGTAGAAAAAAATGAAATGGCATTACAAGAATATCTTAATTATTGGCTTGAAAACTATGCAAAGACAAATACTGCTCCAAAAACATATAAAAGATATATCGAACTTGTCAAACATATTACGACATACTTAGGGAAAATTGAAGTTCAAAAACTAAAACCATTACATGTACAGCAATTTTATACTGCATTGCTTGAAGAAGGCAAACTAAGTAAAAGTACCATTCTAAAGATACACAGAGTTTTTCATCTTGCTATGAAACATGCTGTTCAGTGGCAAATTGTAAACTATAATGTTTTAGATGCAATTACACCTCCACGACCAGAACGCATAGAGATGAAAATCTGGGATATAGAAACAGCTAATAAATTTTTAGAAGCTATCAAAGACGATATTCTTTATATCCCCGTTTTACTTGCATTGCATACAGGCATGAGAGAAGGAGAAATTTGTGCTCTGAAGTGGAATGACGTAAATTTAGAAGATGGATATATAGTTGTTAAAGCTACTTTGCAAAAAATAAATGGCAAACTTATTTTAAAAGAACCAAAAACACAAAAATCTATAAGAACGATAGCATTAATGGACTCCACAATTAAAGCACTAAAAGAACACAAAGAAAGACAAAAACAGAAAAAAGCTTTACTACAAGAAAATTACAAAGATGAAAATTTTGTTTGTGCTTGGGATGATGGAAGACCACTTGATCCGATGTATGTAGCCAAGAAGTTTCCTAAGCTTATCAAAAAATATGATTTTTCACCTATTCGTTTTCATGATTTAAGACATACCCATGCGACGCTGTTATTGCAACAGGGAGTACATCCCAAAATAGTAAGTGAACGTTTAGGACATTCAACAGTTAATATCACTTTAGACACTTATTCACATGTGTTACCTAATATACAAAAAGAAGCTGTGAAAAAATTAAATAATCTTTTTAAAAGTTAGTTTGCAAACATTTTGCTAACATAAGAGACGATATAATACCGAATATAACATTATGAAAAGAGTCTTAAAAGCCTTGATAATCCTAATGTTATAAAACAATAAAGAATAATAAAATACACATTGAAATAAAGTGGAAAGCTCTCCAAAACCGTCGGCTGGGGGTTCGAGTCCCTCCGCCCCTGCCATAAGTTTTGGCTGCAAGTCCATTGCCTACACAATGGACTTGTGATATAATCACTATATAGTCGGGAGTTACACCGCTTGCTGTGAGTTTTGATGTCGTTTGTTTTGGGGGGGGAGAAAGGTTTTTTCCTTTCTCCCTTTTAAACACCCCAAAACACGAACAAGTTTTCTCAAGATAATTATACCATGCGTTTTTGTATTTTAAATACCCTCTCAAAAAAATTTGATATTCAGTATAAACACCTAAAAAGTATAGTTCTGGCAATCATTTTGATTATATTTTATCACAACCGAATAAATGTATCAACAGGGTATTACTAGAATTCTGAATCATCTTCACCTTTTAAAATTGCCAATATTTTGAGCAGCGCTAAAGGAATGTACCATATGAGAAACACAATAACAAGCGGATGCATTAACATGTTTGCTCTCTCCTATTTGCAGTTTACAAAAAAGGCAGGTTGTTACCTGCCTTTTTTCTTTGCTCAAAAAAAAATTTGACACTTTGTATTAACACCTAAAAGATACATTTATGGCAATTGATTCTGAATATATTATACCACTGTTGTTTAAAATTACAACAACAAAAAATTTGACACTCTATATAAACACCTAAAATATACACTACTGGGAAGAAGTATAATTTGATTTTAGCACATTAATTTTGAATGTGCAACTCCTGAATTTAGTTTATACTACTCTTTTTAGTGGTTAACTTTTTGAACATTCTTTGCATATAGGGTATTCACCAGCAACATCGTCTTTTTTCTGAAGACACCTATAGCAGATTTTTAATTTCTCGCCCAAACCATATAGTATCTCATGTGGATTTGTATCATATCTATTTTCGGTGAAAGTACAGAGCCACCTAATAAACTCTAAAGTTTTGTCTTCTCCCAGTAGTTCAAACGCTCCAAGTTCATCAAGCTTGTGCAAAACATAGTTGAGCATATAACTGCCACTGTGATTTGACATAACCTTCCACTCCTTTGTTTTATTATTTTAAAAAATAAAGGGCAGATAATAAATATCTGCCTTTATAATCTAAATTAAACCCTAGTTAGACAACTCTTTTCTCAGTTCCTTTACTTTTTCCAAATCTAATTCTGTGAGTTCGGCAATGTCTTCATCGCTAAAACCTCTTTGAATTAGCTTCTTGGCTACCTCGATTTTCCCTTCAATTTTCCCTTCATTAAACTTTCTCGTCTGTGATTCGTCCAGTAGTTTTGCAACATTGGATACAAACTCACCCATTTTTCTACTCCCCCCTTGTTTAACTCTTTGTGCAAGTTCGTCGTACTTCTCTTTGTCTTCCTTTGCAAGTCTTGGGCGAATTACATTCCCTGCCCATATTAAAAATCTCTCTAAATTGGTTTGACTAAAGGTTTTAAGCTTCGGTTCAATCTCTTTCAGTCTTTTGACAAGCTCTTCTGTGTCGTCCCTTACCTGTTCAAGGTAGAACACTACTGGGCTTAGGACATCCTCTTCCTCTTGCAAAAGAGCTTTTGCATCTAACTTTGAAATGTTTACAAGAGCGTATTTAAAAATATCATCCTTGAAAATATCAAATTCGCTTATTATCTCCTGTGGGACATCCCAGTTCTTTTCAAGCCCGTTGTATGTTACTATAGGGATTATTGCAGGTAGTTTTTCTGCACCTTCTCTTATTTTTCTTGCCCACAGCAGTATCATGTATTTTAGTAGTCTTTCAGGCATATCTTTTGCCACAGTTGACTGGTTCTCAATGATAATGTAGAAATATACTTCCCTGTCCTTTAGTTTGCCTTTGCTATGATGTCTGCTCTTTTCTGGTGAAAAGTTTCATCTACAAACTCTTTATCGGCAAGTTCAATTGAATCCTCTTCAATATCTTTTGCCCAGCTGTAGCCTATTACATTTCTAACGAGGAAGAGAATATCTTTTGGATGTTCAAACAAAAACTTAAAGGTTGAATCATGCTCTTGCGGTGGTAGACTGTTGTTCATATGTTAACTCCCCCTTTTTTTATGTTTACTCCGAAAACAAGGGGGAAGCTTTTTACTTTTCTAATCTTATTATACCACAGAAAGTTGCAATATTAAAACAGAAGAGGAGAGTGCAACTTTTAAGCGCACTCTCCTCGAGCCTTTGCAAGCAGATAATCATCAAAGCCTTTATAACCCAAGTTAAATCCAAGTCTTAAAATACTAATTCCGGCTTCTTTGAATTTCTTTTTTAGTCTTTCGAATGCATCTTGGACTTCCTTCTTATCATAGTAGTCGTTGTCAACTACTATATATACCTCTCCTTCATATTTAAGCCCAAGTTTTTTTGCAACTTCAACTACTTGATCGTGGCTATTTGCAATACCAGGGATTCCTATGAACAATTCGCCGTCCATTAAATATGAACATATGTCTGCCTTCAGTATACCTTCGATTATAAAAGCTCTACGGTATTTTTCTTCGTCGAATGCACCTGTAACATGTACAAAATTTTTAG
>Ga0207429_10086_pt1 | contig 20544 bp, 19 predicted proteins | sample YelNats1bottle13_FD_187545 | JGI IMG/M metagenome (GOLD analysis project Ga0207429, IMG submission 187545) | Hot spring thermophilic microbial communities from Obsidian Pool, Yellowstone National Park, USA - site 1 bottle 13 (SPAdes) (version 2) | ecosystem: Environmental > Aquatic > Thermal... | reverse complement strand
AAACGATAGATACCCTTACATAACAGGCGAAGATGGTAAAAAAGCTGTTGAGATAGTATTGGCAATTTACAAATCAAGAAAAACAGGTTTACCAGTAGAATTTCCTTTAAAAGATTTTTCAACACTTGATATGAAGGAATGATGAAAATGAATTACATATCTGAGAAAGCCAAAATAGGGCAAAATGTAAAAATAGGCTATTTTACAGTTATTGAAGATAATGTGGTAATAGGAGATAACTGCGTTATAGGAAATAATGTCACTATATATAAAGGAAGTATCATAGGTAACAATGTGAGGATTGACGATAATGTAGTAATTGGCAAACAACCAATGAGAGCTGCAACTAGCATCTTTAAAGATAAACAAGAAAAACCTCCTTGTAAAATAGGAGATGACTGCATAATAGGTACTTCTGCCGTGATATATGCTGGCTGTGAAATAGGTAAAAAATGTTTAATTGCTGATTTAGCAACTGTTAGAGAAGATGTAGTGATAGGTGATATGACTATTGTAGGAAGAGGTGTAGCAATAGAAAATTACTGCAAAATAGGAAGTAGATGCAAAATCGAGACAAATGCCTATATCACGGCTTATTCAGAGTTAGAAGATGAAGTTTTTATTGCTCCTTGCGTAGCAACCTCAAATGATAACTCGGCTGGAAGAGATCCAGACAGATTTAGCAAGATGAAAGGAGTAACTGCTAAAAGAAAAAGTAGAATTGGAGTCAATGCTACAATTTTACCCGGAAAAGTAATAGGTGAAGATGCCTTTGTTGGAGCTGGTTCAGTTGTGACTAAAGATGTAGAAGATGGTAAGATTGTGGTAGGGAATCCAGGGCGGGTTAAGAAATAAAAAAAGTAGGAAGTTATCTAGCTCTTCCTTAACAAAATTAGTATAACGTGGTTAAAGTTGTATGGAACATAAAAGTTGAGTTATATAAAAAATATTTGAGTTTTCGGTAGTTAATTATTTAGCTAAACTAATTTTAAAGAAAGGTTGGTAAAGTAAATGAGAGATAACCGTATTCAGGATGTTGCTCTAATTTCATCTTATAATCCTTATATTACAAATTTAGGAGGGTTGCAAATACATCTTTTACTTTTAGAAAAGGGATTAAGATTAAATAACGTTAATGTTGTTACTAAATATTATACTTTTTCTAGTTTTGAAAAGGCAAAATTGGTTTTTAGATATCCTTTTTATAAATTTATGAGTTATAAAGATAGAGTAATTACTCGAACAAAACTAATAGAAAAATTTTTTAAAAAGCAACATTTCGAAATATTTCAGGTAGTGAATGCTCATGATGTTATTTCAGGGGCATTCTGTAATAGTAAAAAAATAGTTTTAACACTGCATGGATATTATACAAGAGAAGCTATAAATTATGGAGGCTTTTCAAAAGAAGATATTCCAGATTTCGAGAGATTTGGGAGAGATCTTGAGAAGAGGGCAATAGATAAAGCTCAGAGAATAATTACTGTGGATAGCAGAATTAAAGAATATGTAGTAAGTGAATTTTCTTTTCCTAAAGAAAAGGTTGACGTCATTTTCAATGCAGTTGATATAGATATTTTTAAACCAATCAGTGAATTAGAAAAAAAGCAAATTAGAGAAGAATTAGGATGGGGAGAAGAAGATTTTGTTGTTTTTATACCGCGAAGATATGTAAAGAAAAATGGGGTTATTTATGCTGCCAAGGCTGCAAATATCTTAAAGGAGAAGGATATCAAGTTTATTTTTGCAGGTATAGGACCATTGAAAGAAGAAATTCTAAATATCACTCACAAAAATAAGAATGTTAAAGTTCTAGAGGGTATTCCGCATGACGAAATTGTAAAATATTACAAAGCATGTGATGTTGTTCTTATACCTTCTATAACATCTGATGGTGTAGAGGAAGCTACATCACTTTCGATGCTTGAAGGTATGTCTTGTGGTAAGATTGTAGTTTGTACTCCTATTGGGGGGATGAAAGAAATTATAAAACATGGTGTAAACGGCTTTTTTGTTGAGCAAAAATCAGAAGAAGCTATTGCTTATATTATAGAAAAGATAAAAGAAGATTTTTACAAATTAGATTCTATTAGACAAGAAGCAAGGAAGTATATAGAAAAGAATCATTCTTATATTGTTCATGCACGCAAGTTCATAGAAGTTTATGAGAAAGCTATAAAATGATATAAAAAAATGAGAATAAAAAATTTTAACCACCTTCATTGGTAGATAAGAGTTAGTATTTGGAGGGTTTATAGTAATAATGTTTACTTTGATAGTGGTTCTAATTTTAGGATTAATGATTGTTTTTTTTGAAATATGGAGATGGAGAAAAATAAAATTTATTGATTTCCTTAGGGGATTTAATATTGTTTATTTTATTATATATTTCCTCGCACCTAGTTACATAATACTGTTTGACTTTAAAGTTGATTCTCTTCCTCCATCTTCAATGTGGATTTTTAATATAAACTATAAAGACGCTTATTGGAGTTTTCTTGCTTCGGTGATATCTGTTATAGGTTTTTTTTGTACAGTAGTAGGCTACTATTTAGGGCTTTCAATATTTAGGAATATTGGTTGTAGTATTAATTTTAAGTTAAATAAAATCAGTGATTCTTATTGGTTACTTTTAAGCATTATTGTACTTTTTTTGGGTTTTTTTTCTTTGGGATTATATATATACAAAAGATCAGCACCTCTTTTTGACCTAATTATGTATTCAGGTTTACTAAGAAGTGGAATTAAAGTAAAGGGAGTGGAAGAAACATCTTTCACTTTTCTTACTTTCTCTTTGATCGTTACTTTTTCTTCATATGTCCTATTAGGACTTAGTTTGAATAAATTTTCTTCATTTAAGAAGCGTTTTTTATATTTTCTTGGTTTTGGAATTTCTGGTATTCTTTCTTTACTTGTATTAATTCTAAAAGCTGGAAGATTACATCTAATTAATTATTTACTTGTTGTTTTTTTAACTTTGTACTCTACGTTAGAAAAACGTATATTTAGAATTTTGTTTCTTGTCCTCTCTCTAGGAGTAAGCTTGTCAATAATTTTATATGGGAAATATTGGTTTGGAATAAGATTTGGAAAGCCTATATACAATAGTTTGCAAGATATTTTCTCTAATTTTTTTGCTGAATTTTCTTTTCCATACCTTTCTTTAATCAATATACTTTGTAATGTGCCTATAAAAACTTCTTATCGCTATTTTTTAGATTTTCCTCTAGGAATTTTAAGAATTCCGTTGGGATTAATATCGAAAATTTTAGACATTAATATAGACTTTCCTTTAACTCTATCTCAAGAGAATACATTAATTATTTTGGGAACAGAGAAAGGTGGAATTCCTGTAGATATCCTAGGGGCAGGTTATTTTTCAGCAAATATCTTTGGAGTAGTTTTTATAATGTTTTGTTTAGGTATGCTTTTAGCGTTATTTGAAAGAATATTCAGCAATGTTTCTAATCCTGTGCTAAGATCTTTAAAAATAGCTTGGATATTATATTTTTCAACGATGGTAGTACTATACGCAGACCCAGCAATTCTTCTTTGGGATGGAGTTTATCTTATTTTTCCCACTATAGTTTTTTTGATGTTGTATTTGTTATTAAACTTCAAAAAATATTCCTTTTAAAAATGTAGAGGAGGTAATTATGAATAGAATTAAGGTACTTCAAATAATACCTAATTTTGGTTATGGTGGAGCAGAACGCTTAACAGTAAATCTAATGAAATATTTAGATAAAGAAAAGTACGAAGTAAGAGCTATTAGTATGTTCGATTCGTTAAATACGGAACTAGAGAAAATATTAGAAAATGAAAATATACCAGTTTATTACCTGGGGAAGAAAAAAGGATTTGATCCAAGGATGTTTTTTAGAATTGATAAAATAATAAAATCTTTTAAACCTCATATTGTTCATACCCACCGGTATGTTCTTAGATATGCATTGCCTTCTCTGTTGCTTCATAAGGTACCTGTAAAAGTTCATACTGTTCATAATATTGCTGAAAAGGAAGTTGACAAAGTTGGCAAATTGGTTCATAAAATTGCTTTTTCTTTTGGGGTGATCCCAATTTCCATATCAAGATTAGTTAGTGAAAGTTTGACTTCTGTTTATGGGGTTAAAAACATTCCATTAATTTTAAATGGTATACCTGTTGAATATTATCAAAAGGCTAATATAAACCGGGAAGAGTGGAGAGAAAAAGAAGGCTTTCAAAAGGAAGATTTTTTGTTTGTGAATATAGCAAGATTAGCGCCGCAAAAGAATCAAGCGTTACTTATAGAAGCATTTGCAAAAGGTCCTGCGAGACATGATAATTCCAAGCTAATTATTGTAGGAGATGGAGAAGAGCGTGAAAGGCTTGAAGAGATAACTAAATTGCATAGACTTGAAGAAAAAGTTTATTTCCTTGGGATAAGGACGGATATTCCAGATATTTTAAATGCTTCTGATGTGTTTGTTTTATCTTCAGATTGGGAAGGCAATCCACTAAGTGTTATGGAAGCAATGGCTGCTGGAAAACCGGTGATAGCAACGTCAGTAGGAGGAGTTCCAGAGTTAATACAGAATAATATTACAGGAATTCTTGTTCCCCCAAAGAATGTAAACGCTTTTTCTAAAGCAATGCTGATGTTAATTGAGAACAAAGATTTATGTCAGAAGTTAGGAGAAAAGGCTAAGGAAGTTGCTGAGAAAGAGTTTGATATTAGTGTAATGGTAAAAAAGTACGAAAAATTGTATGAAAGTTTATTGCAATTTAAGTTGAAAAAGGGAGCTTCTTTATTATGAGGTATGTAAGGATATTATCAAAATACTTAAGAATACTTCTAGGGAAAAGTGCTTTACATGTTAACCAGGGAATTGGAAAAATTTACTCTAAAGAAGGGATAAAAGGGTATTATAATGATTTAACTTTAAAAGTTAATTGGCATGGTGAAACTGATAAAAGAGGTTTACCTATGAATGTCAAAATGGATGGGGAAAAGATTTATTTTCCTACTACTGTAATTCAATATGGTTTGGGCAATTACGATTTGTATTTGCTAACGAAGCAAGATATATATTTTGAGCAGTTTTGGAAATCAGTTAATTGGGTTGTGAATGAGCAAGATGAATTGGGAGGATGGGATGTATTTGAAAGGATTGGAAGTAAAAAATTTTACAAATATTCAGCAATGACTCAAGGAGAAGGAGCATCTCTATTGATAAGAGCTTTTCAGGAAAGTGGCGATGAAGAATTTGTGGATAGAGCTAAAAAAGCGATAGATTTAATGTTGCTTCCTGTGGAAAAAGGTGGCACTGCGAGATACGTTAATGATAAGTTATTTTTGGAAGAAGTGGTCGAATCAAAGCCTGTATTGATATTAAATGGCTGGATATTTGCCGTTTTTGGCTTATACGATATATTCAAGGCGACTTCTGATGGTAGATACAAGGAAGCGTTGCAAAGAACGTTGGATACCTTGAAAGATGAGTTGTACAAATATGACACAGGATATTGGAGTTATTACGATCAGTGTGGTAATCTTGCGAGTCCATTTTATCATAAGTTGCATATAGCTTTGCTTGAAGTTTTATATGAGCTTTTTAATACGATTGAGTTTAAAACAGTAAAAGAGAAATGGGAATCATATTTATCAAACAAATTTAAAAGAACTAGGGCTTTTATTGTAAAGGCATATCAAAAAATAAAGGAACCCGGAGAGGTTGTATTAATTAAGTAGAGGAGAGTTGATATGAAAGGGATGAAGATAGCATATATCACGTCGCAGACACCTTATGGGAAAGGTGAACAATTTATACTTCCAGAGATTTTAGAAGTTATAAAAAAAGGTCATGATGTTGTTGTAATACCAGTTCGACCCGAGAAAGAAATTGCATTAGGAGATGAACCAAAAGAGGTAGCTAAATTTACAATGCATATTCCTCTTTTAAGTTTAAACTTAATATTAAAGAGCTTTTTAATTTTTATAAAACATCCTTTAAGGGTTGTTGAGATAATTTTTAAGATATTAAGACATTCAGGTAGTCTTGGAAAAATATTGAAGAATCTACTCATTATACCAAAAGGTTTAGTTGTTAGCGAGATTTTAAAAAAAAGAAAAATAAATCATATTCACGCTCATTGGGCTTCAACTCCTTCAACTTTAGCTTATATTGCATCAGAATTAACAGGTATACCATGGAGTTTTACAGCGCATCGTTGGGACATCGCAGAAAATAATATGCTAAGAGAAAAAGCTAGAAGTTCTAATTTTATAAGAGTTATTGATAAAAATGGGTATGATGAAATACTATCATATGTCAAGGAATATAGAGATAAATTGTATATTTTGCATGTTGGGGTTAAGGTGGATGTTAATTTTAAAAAATTAGATCTCAAAAAAGCGAATCGAGCTCTTTTAATAGCGGTACCTGCTAATTTTGTAGTTAAAAAGGGACATATCTATTTAATTCAAGCTATTAAAAAGGTGATAGAAACTCAAAATTGCAATGTTTATTGTTATTTTTTTGGGAAAGGACTTTTAGAAGATGAATTAAAACTAACAGTTACCCAACTAAATTTAGAAGATAGAATTTTTTTCAAGGGGCAACTACCACATGATGAACTTATAGAACTATATAGGAGTGGAAAGATTGATTGTGTCATATTGCCGAGTATTGTGACAGACGATGGTGAAAAGGAAGGTATTCCTGTTTCTCTTATGGAAGCAATGGCCCATAAAATACCGGTTATTTCTACTAATACAGGTGGTATACCTGAGTTATTAGAAGGTGGAGCAGGAATTATAGTTGAACAAAAAAACTCAGATGAATTGGCAAAAGCTATTATGAAATTAATTAACGATGAAAAACTGAGGGAAGAGTTAGGTGAAAAAGGTTTTGAGAAAATAGAAAAAGAATTTAATTTATCGAAAATTGTAGAAGAGTTACTATATTTGATGGGTAATAATTAAAATGGATTTTGAGGGAGTAAGGAATTATGAAAATAGTAACTATTATCGGTACTAGGCCGCAATTTATTAAGGCTGCTACAGTCTCGAGAAAGCTAAAAGATTTCAATGATATGAAAGAAATTATTGTACATACAGGACAGCATTATGATGATAATATGAGTGATATATTCTTCAAAGAACTTGAAATTCCTCAGCCTGATTACTATCTTGGTATAGGATCAGGTAGTCATGGAGTACAAACAGCTCATATGCTTGAAAAAATTGAAGATGTTTTAATAAAAGAAAAGCCTGATGTAGTATTAATTTATGGTGATACAAATTCTACACTTGCAGGAACACTCGCTGCATCGAAGCTCCAGATTCCTGTTGCTCATGTAGAGGCTGGGCTTCGCTCTTTTAATCGAAAAATGCCAGAAGAAATTAACCGTATAGTTGCAGATCATGTATCTGATTTACTTTTTGCTCCTACAAAAGTGGCAGTAAATAATTTAATTAATGAAGGGATAGCTGAAGATAGGATATATTATGTTGGAGATGTGATGTTTGATGCTGCTATATTTTACGGAGAAAAAGCAGGACAGCAGAGCAAAATATTAGAAACTTTGGATTTAAAACCCAAGGAATACATCCTTTCTACAATCCATAGGGCTTATAATACTGACATTCCTGAAAGATTGAAAACAATTTTTAATGCGCTTTGTAAAATAGGGAAGGATATCACGATTGTTATGCCACTTCATCCACGTACAAAAGCTGCATTATTAAGAGAGGGACTCTATGAGAAAGTATCGGAAAAACTGAAAATAATAGAGCCAGTTGGGTATCTTGATATGGTTAAATTAGAAAAAAATGCAAAGCTCATAATTACTGATTCTGGAGGAGTGCAAAAAGAAGCATTTTTTTATAAGGTACTATGTGTTACATTAAGAGAAGAAACAGAATGGGTAGAACTTGTGGATTTGGGATGGAATTATCTTGTACCTCCAGATTGTGAAAAATTTATTGAAGAAAGTATAAGAAAAGTTTTGAATGCTCCACATGGTTTAGATGCAGAGCCTTATGGAGATGGGAAGGCGGCAGAAAAAATAGTTAAGGTGTTAAGAAAATATCTGTTGTAAGGTAAGATTTAACATAATGAGGTAAGGTGATAATCTTTGAGTGGTAAAAATATTTGGATATTAAATCATTACGCAATTAGTCCTGACATGGCAGGTGGAACACGACATTATGATTTTGGCAAAGAATTGGTTAAAAAGGGATTTACTGTAACAATATTCGCTTCGGGATTTGACCATGTTACAAAAAAACACCTAAAAGTTTCTGCGAAAGAATCGGTTAGAGAAGAAGTTTTTGATGGAGTAAGATTTGTATGGCTTAACACTTTTCCGTATACAAAAAATGATTGGCGAAGAGTAGTAAATATGATTTCTTATGCTTTTAGAGTTATTAAAGTCGCTAAAAAATTTGAAAAGCCTGATATCATAATAGGATCTTCTATGCATTTTTTTGCTCCTCTTGCAGGATGGTGGTTGTCTAGGAAATATAAAGCGAGGTTTATTTTTGAAGTCAGAGATTTATGGCCTCAGACAGCAATAGATATGGGAGCAATTAAAGAAAATTCGATCCTTGCTAAGTTGTTATATATATGGGAGAAATTTATGTATGAAAGAGCAGAAAAAATTATAGTATTATTACCTGATGCAAAAAGCTATATAGCCAAAAGAGGGATGCCGGAACAAAAAATAGTATGGATACCGAACGGTGTAAATATAGAGAGGTTTGAAACGGATATCTCAATTGATGAAAACCTTGAGGTTTTTGAAGTATTCAAAAAATATAAAGACAAATTTAAAGTGGTATATGCAGGAGCTCATGGACCTGCTAATGGTCTTGAAGTTGTGATAGAAACAGCGGAATTATTGAGAGATTATGAAGATATCCAGTTTATTTTAATAGGAGATGGGGTAGGGAAAGAGAGTTTAATTGAAATGGCAAACAAAAAGAAATTAACTAATATTGTTTTTTTATCACCTATTTCAAAGAAATTTATACCAACAGTGTTGAGAAAAGCTGATTTGTTGTTACATTCTCTAAAACATATGGATGTATTTAAATATGGGATAAGTCCAAACAAGATATTTGATTACCTTGCAAGTGGTAGACCTATAATTTCCAACGTAAGTGCTTCAAAGGAGATAATAGAAGAAGCAAATGCTGGTATAATTGTTCCTCCAGAAAATCCCAAATTACTTGCGGAGGGGATATTAAAAATAAAAAATTTATCAGAAAAAGAGAGAAACCAAATGGGTTTAAATGGGAGAAAATATGTAGAGCAACATTACGATATAAAAAAATTAACCGAAAAATTAATCAAAGAGTTAGAGTTATGACTTTTACTTAAAATGTTAATGGCTAGTTTACTGTTAATGATATAGAGGCAACTAAGACAATTAAAAAGTTAGTCGAAGATGAAAGCTTGAAAGCCAAAATGGGAGAAGAGGGTAGAAAAATTATACAAGATTATGCTATTGAAAAAGTTTTAAACGAAATGGATGAGATATATAGTCTGTATTTGTAACTAGTAAGATTTTTTGAGGTGAAGTAAATGAATAATTTTGCTGAAGAATTGACGTATTGGTATTTTCGCTTAAATGGATTTTTCTTATTACAAAACTATGTATTGCATAACATTGGACAAGGAGAGCAAAGAGGTACAGCAGATTGTGATTTATTGGCAATTAGGTTTCCTTATGTTTACGAAAAAGTTGGAGGACAAAATAAAGACTGGGATAAAGAAAAATTTTCCACATGGGGATTTGATATTGATAGAGATAATTTAGCTTTGATTATAGAAGTAAAATCGGGAAGAGAATTGAAGAAGAATAAAATAGAAAAATCTTTTTCTCCTGAGAGAGTTAAAACTGCACTTTATCGTTTTGGAATTTTTTCTCATAAAGATGTTCATCGTATTCATGAAAATTTGCTAAAACAAAAGTATGTAAAAGAATCTTCTTGGACTATAGCTAAAGTATTAGTTACAGAAAAGGCAAAGGAAATTGAAGGGAATTGGCTTAATCTAAGTCTTGATGAGATAGATAAATTTATCCATAAACGGATTAAATCTTATTTGCATGATAAATATGCAGATCGTATGTATTTCCCGAGTATTCTCATTCAATATATTGCTTGGAAAGATAAGAATAGAATTTTAAATGATTGCTGAGATAGTTTTACCACCACTTCCGTTAAGGAAGGAGGAAAGTTTTATGGCAAGAAAGTTTTCTGATAGGACAATGGCTATTTGTGGAGAGATTTTATCTGAACTTTTTTCAGACGGAGAGTTGCAAAATTTTCTTTCTAGGTTTGGACTACTTGATATTTATCGTCGTTTACCCCAAGGTACAGGGAAGTTAAAACGAATTCAAGAAGTTATTGCTTATCTTAATCAACTTAATAACACTGAAAACAAAGACAAGATTTGGGATGATATTGTTATAGAAACGGTTAAAACAATTAAGCAAATAGAAGAGAGAGCACCGGTTTCGAGTCTGGTAATGGAGAAAATAAGAAAATTAGAAGAGTGTTTAGCACTAGATGGGTATCAAATTGAAAATGGAAAGATAATTAAGGCTTTGCCTGCACCCACAGAAACTATCCACATACGAGATAGACTTGAACAAAAATTACTTGATTTAGGTTGGTTCGTCCCTTTACAACATCTCCAAGATGCTCGAGAAAATTATGCTGAAGAGCGGTGGGCGGCAGCTAATGCGTCTATTCGTTCTTTTCTTCAGGCGATATTCGATAACATAGCAGAGGCTATGCCGAATTTTCCTAAAGAAGAGTTAGTTCCTGGAGGAGCGCGGCGCCAATTTTTAGAAACAATAGGGTTTTTAACTAAGGAGGAGGCAGAGTTAGTGCGTGCTCTTTTTAAAATTCTCGCCACCAAGGGTTCTCACCCCGGCCTTTCGGACGAAAGTGATTGTTCCTCAAGAATTTTGATGTCTATTGGAATTGCTTGGCGATTCCTTTCGCGATTTTTAGAAAAAGGGGGGAATTTTTCTTGAAATTAATTATAAAAAGATTAATTGACATTTTTGTATCACTTTTTTTGTTAATTATTTTGTCTCCTTTTTTAGTCATCATATCGCTAATTGTTTTTGTTGCTATGGGACCGCCTGTTATATATAAACAGACAAGAGCGGGGTTTAAAGGAAAGCCTTTTACAATATATAAATTTAGGACAATGACTAATGAAAAAGATGAATATGGTAATCTTTTACCAGATGAAAAACGCCTGACTAAAATGGGTAAATTCCTTAGAAGTACAAGTCTTGACGAGTTACCGGAATTATTTAATGTTTTAAAAGGAGATATGAGCTTAGTGGGGCCAAGACCCTTACTTATGGAATATTTGAATTATTATACAGAAGAACAAATGAGACGTCATGATGTAAAGCCAGGTATAACTGGTTGGGCACAAGTAAATGGACGCAATAGTCTTTCTTGGGAAGAGAAATTTAAACTTGATGTATGGTATGTAGATAATTGGAGTTTATGGCTGGATTTTAAAATATTATTCTTAACACTTATAAAAGTAATAAAAAGGGAAGGTCTTTCTGCTGAAGGTTATGCTACAATGCCAAAATTTACGGGAAGTAAAGATTAAGAGATGAAAGGGTAATGACTTATGTTAAAAGATTTATTTATTATTGGAGCAGGTGGGGTAGGTAAAGAGGTTGCGTGGATTGTAGAAGAAATAAATAATATAAATCCTATTTGGAATATTGTTGGCTTTATTGACGATAATAAAGATTTGCATGATAGAACTATAAACGGGGTAAAAGTGCTAGGAGGAATTGAGTATTTATTAAATCTTAAGAGGAAGATTTATGCTGTATGTGCAATTGCAGATTATAAATCTAGAAAAAGAATTGTTACAAAACTAGAACGTTATGACCATATAGAATTTGTAAACATAATTCATCCATCTGTCTATATCTCAAAAACAAATCATCTTGGTAAGGGGGTAATAATATATCCAGGTTGCATATTAACCACGAATATAAAAATAGGGGACCATGTTATAATAAGTCCCAAATGTGGCATTGGACATGAAACTTTTATTGATGATTTTGTTACTCTACTTTGGGATGTAAATGTTGCAGGAAATGTAGTAATAAATGAAGGTTGTTTAATAGGTTCAGGTGCTACGATAATACAAAACAAACAAATTGGAAAAGGTGTAATTATAGGTGCAGGAGCGGTAGTTGTTGATGATATACCACCTTATTGTACAGCAGTAGGAGTTCCAGCAAAACCAATAAAATTTCATGAGGAGGCTAAATAAATGAAGGTTCCTTTATCAAGACCAGATATTACCCAAAAAGAAATCGACGCAGTTGTAGAAGTTTTAAGGTCGGATATTTTAAGCATTGGACCCAAGATAGAAGAATTTGAAAGAAAGATAGCTGATTACGTAGGGAAAAAATATGCGATTGCAGTGAATAGTGGGACAAGCGCCTTGCATTTAATAGTAAGGGCATTGGGTATAAAAGATGGAGATGAAGTTATAACTACACCTTTTACTTTTATAGCATCTGTAAACTGTTTTTTATTTGAAAGGGCAAAGCCTGTTTTTGTGGATATAGATCCAGACACACTGAACATGGATATTAACAAAATAGAAGAAAAAATAACAGAAAAAACCAAAGCAATTTTAACAGTAGATGTTTTTGGACAACCAATGGACATGGAGAAGGTAAATGAGATAGCTAAAAAATATGGACTTAAAGTTATTGAAGATTCTTGCGAGGCGTTAGGTTCAGAATACAAAGGTATTAAAGCGGGAACATTGTGTGATGCAGGTGCTTTTGCTTTTTATCCTAATAAACAGATTACAACTGCTGAAGGAGGGGTAATTGTCACAGATGATGAAGAAATCGCACAATTGTGTAGAAGCATGAGAAGTCAGGGAAGGCCCATTACAGGATTGTGGCTAGAACATGAGAGGTTGGGGTTTAATTATCGTTTGAGTGAGTTACATGCTGCTCTTGGAATAGTGCAGTTAGAAAGGATAGAAGAGATAATTAAAAGGCGTTTAGAAATAGCTGAAAAATATAATGAACGATTGAAAGATGTCAAGGGAGTTAAAATACCATACATTGCTCCTGAAGTAAATAAAATGAGTTGGTTCGTCTATGTGATAAGAGTAGATGAAAACATAGACAGAGATAAGGTTATGCAGTATTTAATTGACAATGGTATAGGTTGTAGACCTTATTTTACGCCAGTACATTTACAATCTTACATAAAGGAATTAACTGGCCATAAAGAAGGAGATTTTCCTATAACAGAGAAAGTGGCAAGATCTACAATAGCTTTACCTTTTTTCAATAAAATAACAGATGAACAAATTGATTATGTAGTCGATAAGTTAAAAGAGGCAATAAAGATATATAGTAGGTAAATGGGAGAGATTTATATGTGGAAAAACAAGAGAAAAATTTTATTATTGCTTATTGACATTATCCTATTGAATATAGCATATTTTCTAGCTTTTTATTTGCGCTTTGACTATAATATTCCCCACCAATATTTTCTCTTATACAAAAAAACCTTTTACATAGTAGTTACAGTGACTGTCGTAACATTTATCTTTTTCAAACAATACAATAAAATCTGGAGATATGCAAGTTTACATGATATTATGGATTTAATTATTTTTACTACCATTGGCAGCGCTATGGCTGCTTTTGTTTTACTATTTTTACAAATACATTTGCCACGTTCTATTTATCCTTTATACTGGTTTTTGAGTGCATTGCTAATAGGTGGAAGTCGTATTGCTTATAGAAGTTATATGGAAAATAGCAGTAAAGTTAAAGTAAAGAATATAAAATACAAAAAAGTGTTAATAGTAGGTGCTGGAGATGCTGGGCGTATACTTGTAAGGGAGATAAAAAATCATCCAGAAACAGGCCTTAAGCCTGTAGCAATAGTAGATGATGATGTGTCTAAATTACACAGAAGTATTGATGATGTGCCTGTTGTGGGGAAAATTGATGATATTCAGGAAGTTATTACGGAGAAGGAAATTGATGAAGTTATTTTTGCTATCCCTTCTGCGCCTAGAACTGTTTTGAAAAAAGTTATTGATAAATGTAGTGAAATGCGCATAAAAGTTAAGACATTGCCAGCTATTTATGAGTTAGTTGATGGAACAATATCAATAAGTAGCATAAGGGATGTTGATATAAATGATTTGTTAGGTAGAGAACCTGTCAAAATTGATTTAGAGGAAATAAGTAGCTACATAAAAGGTAAAAAAGTTATGGTTACAGGTGGAGGAGGGTCCATTGGGTCTGAACTTTGCAGACAAATAGCCCGATTTTCACCCTCTCGCCTTATTATACTAGACATATACGAAAACAATATGTATGAAGTAGAACAGGAATTAAAAAGAAAATACCCTGAACTTGATGTAATTTGCTTAGTCGCAAATATTAGAGAAGAAAAGAAGATAAATAAAATTTTTAGTGAGTATACTCCTGATATTGTTTTTCACGCAGCTGCTCATAAACATGTTCCACTAATGGAGGTAAGTCCTCATGAAGCTATTAAAAACAATGTATATGGTACATTGAATCTTGTAAAAGTTTCTGACTTATATAATGTCAATCGCTTTGTAATGATTTCGACAGATAAGGCTGTCAATCCTACGAGTGTGATGGGAGCTTCTAAGCGCATATGTGAGATGATAATTCAAGAATACGATAAAAAAAGTAAAACTGAGTTTGTTGCAGTGCGATTTGGAAATGTGTTGGGAAGCAATGGAAGCGTTATACCTCTTTTTAAAAAGCAGATTGCAGAAGGTGGACCTGTTACGGTGACTCATGAAGAAATTAAAAGATACTTTATGACAATACCAGAAGCTGTTCAGTTGGTTATACAAGCAGGGGCTATGGCAAAGGGCGGCGAAATATTTGTACTTGATATGGGTGAACCGGTTAAAATTATAGATTTAGCAAGAACGTTAATTCGGTTATCGGGTTTTGAGCCTGATGTAGATATACCTATTAAGATTATTGGTTTAAGACCAGGAGAGAAATTATTTGAGGAATTATTAATAAGTGATGATAAATACGTGTCGACGAAGCATGAGAAAATTTTTATTGAAAAGCCCGTTTCTGTCGATTATGGGGATTTAATTTTAACATTGGAAAAATATAAAGATAAGATAGATGATATGGATGAAGATGAAATAAGAGAGTTTATAAAGTCCCTTGTGCCAGAGTATAATCCTGATTATCAGCGGTCCTTAATGGAAGAAGTTGCCGCTACTGAAATAGAATAGTTTTTGAATTTTAATAAGTGAGGAGATACGGATAATGAAAGTTTTAGTCACAGGTGGTGCAGGCTTTATAGGTTCACATATAGCAGATTTGTTTATTGAAAATGGATATGAAGTTGTAATAGTGGATAATCTTTCAACGGGAAAAGAAGAATTTATAAATAAAAAGGCCATTTTTTATAAAAAAGACATCACAGATGACGACTTATGTGAAATATTTGAAAAAGAAAAACCTGATTATGTGATACATCAGGCAGCTCAAATAGATCTACAGAAATCAATTGATAATCCTGTATTTGATGCGAAAGTAAATGTACTGGGGACAGTAAATTTACTGGAATGCTGCAGAAAAAGTGGTGTTAAAAAGATTGTATATGCTTCATCGGCAGCAGTGTACGGAAACCCTGAGTATCTTCCTATTGATGAAGGACATAGAATAAACCCCATATCTCGTATAATATGATTTGGAAATTATCAAGAAGTTTTTTTACTTCTTGATAATTGAGCGTGCCTTTGCGAAAATTAATTTAGGTTGGTCTGGGGTCACTCTTAACACCCCCCTGTAGCTTTTCAAATACAGCCTACTCAAGTAAGAGTGAGACCCCTGCGGTGCAGTACTAGTTTCTCACTCGTGAGCTGAGCCAGCAGGCATTCCGGCCCCTAGATTCAGCAGGCTAGGGGTGTACCCCCGGTTGCCCTGTCAAGCTCTTATCGCCCGCGAGGCTGTTAGGTACCGCACCCGCAGGGCACGCCCCTAATCCTGGCCAACCAAAGGAGGGATATCTGGTGGCTCAGAGGTTATCTTTGCAGGCATCGATGTCAGTGCCTCTAAGCTGGATCTCGTATGCATCGATGAAAATGGTAATCAACTTTCTCCTGCTAGGTCTTTCTCCAATAATGCTGAGGGCGCAAATGCGCTGGTGGATACTTTAGTTTCACTAGCAACTAAATCCAATGTCTCGCAACTTAATCTTGGATTAGAAGCTACTTCTATTTTCAGTATTCCACTTAGAGATTTCCTTTTGGATGCACCTCAGTTAAAGCCTTATTCGGTCCAGGTGTATGAAATTAATCCTTCTCTTGTATCCGGGTTTAAAAAAGCTTTCGGCTCAAGACTCCCTAAAACTGATGACTTAGATGCCTATATAATTGCTGAGAGGCTTCGCTTTGGACATCTTACTCCATACAGCCATGAAGTTTCTGTTACTGCACCTTTGCGTCAGCTTACAAGGCTTAGATTACATCTTGTCGAACTCCTTGTTGATGAGAAAAATCGAGCTTTGAATTTGCTCTTTTTGAAATTCTCTAATTACAAACAGGATAATCCCTTTACCAACGTCTTTGGCAGAGCGTCCATTGAAGTCCTGAAAGAATTTACCCCTGATGAAATAGCTCAGATATCCATAGAAGAACTTGCAGAGTTTATTCAGTCTCACGGAAAAAACAGATTCACTAATCCTGAAGAAATCGCTACTGCTCTAAAGCAAGCCGCAAACCGTGCTTACCGCCTAAACTCTAAAATGGAACAGGCCTGTGAGATAGCTCTTTCTTTAACTCTTCAAAACATTGAGCATCTCAAAAGGCAGATTAAAAGCCTTGATAAGGTTATTTCCAGAGAGCTTAAAGCTATCCCTCAAACACTTACTACAGTTAAGGGTTTAGGCGATGTGTCGGCTGCAGGAATAATCGCTGAAATAGGCGATATTAAGCGTTTTAAAAACGAAGCTTCTCTTGCTCAGTATGCTGGCCTCACCTGTACCCGTTATCAGTCGGGCGACTTTGACGCTGAAGAGCGTCGTTTGACAAAGAGCGGGAACAAATACCTCCGCTATTACTTGGTCATGGCCGCAAACTCGTTGCGGGTGCACAACGAGGAATACAAGGCCTATTATCAGACCAAGTATCAGGAGGTTCAAAAGCACCAGCATAAGAGAGCGCTGGTATTGACTGCCCGCAAACTTGTTAGGCTGGTCTTTGCACTGCTGAGCAAAGGCCAAATCTACAAAGGGGCGGTGAAGAGTTAATTTTGTCTTTTAAAACCTATTAATTGCTACTTTTGAAGCCAATTTTTACCATATTAATTGGCTAAGGGTATTATTGTCTTTTTTTGCTTTGATAATTTTATTTTCCAATTTTAAGGTATTGACATATTACCGTGAGTCTTACTATGGCATATCAAAGCACACACCAGAGCATTATTTTGAGGTATACAAGCAATTGTATGGATTAAAATATACAATTTTACGTTATGCAAATGTGTACGGTATAAGACAAGACCCAAAAGGAGAAGGCGGAGTAATATCTATTTTTATAGATAAAATGCTTAAAGGAGAAAGACCTATTATTTTTGGAGATGGAAATCAAACGCGGGATTTTGTTTATGTAAAAGATGTGGCTAAAGCCAATCTTTTGGCATTGAAGAGGGGAGATAATGAGGTTGTAAATATAAGCACGAATAAGCCTACAAGTATAAATGAGCTTGTTGAGATAATGAATAAAATCATGAATACTTCTTTGAAGCCTATTTATACAGAACCTAGAAAAGGAGATATAATGCATAGTTACCTTGATAATAAAAAAGCTTTGGATGTGCTTGGATGGAAACCGGAGTATAGTTTGGAAGATGGGTTAAGAGAGACGATTGAGTATTATAGGGTGAGATATGTAGAGGATGAGGTTGCAGTAGGGAAAAAAGGATAAGGTTTATTGTAGTTTTATTTTAGGCATGGGAAACGTACCTGTAACATAATAGAGTATTTTAGCCTATTTTTATTTTTGTCGAAAAATGACGGAATTTTTATAATATTTTGCGTTGGATTTTGAAGGATGAAATGGTAAAATAGGAATTAAAGAGAGGGAAAGATATGAAATGCGAAGACATTGTACAAAAAAGTGGGAATTTTTCTTTAATTTAACACTATTTTAAAACTTTTAAGAAGAAAGCTTACTAATGACATTTAAAATTACTATATCCGGATAATTTATAATTTTCACAGAGAGGAGAATCTAAATGAAAATAAAATCTATGGAAATTCATAATTTTAGATCTATAAAAGATCTGAGAGTTGATCTTTATGATTATGACGTTCTTATCGGTGCAAATAATTCTGGGAAGACGAATATTTTAACAGCTTTGCGAATTTTTTATGAAGATGGAATTAAATTTAATGAAGCAACTGATTTCCCAAAGTTTCATACTGACGATGAAGAGAGTTGGATTGAGATAGAATATGTGCTAACAGATGAGGAATTTAAAAATCTAAAAGATGAATATAAAAATCCAGGTAATATTCTTAAAGTAAGAAAATATCTTAAATCAGCAGATAATAAAAAAGTTAAAACCAATCAAAGTAACATATATGCTTATGAAAATGGGAAGCTTTCAGAAAATCTGTTCTATGGGGCGAAAAATATTTCCCAGGCTAAACTTGGTTCTGTTATCTATATTCCAGCAGTAACTAAAACGGAAGAAACTTTGAAACTTACAGGTCCTTCTCCTTTAAGGAACATGTTATCTTTTGTAGTAAAAAAAGTTATTGAAACAAGTAATTCTTTTGAGGATTTAAAAAAAGCGTTTGAAGATTTTAATAAGAAATTTAAAGAAGAGGCGTCTAAAGACGGTGTTTCTCTAGAAAATTTTAGAAAAGAAATTAATAAAAATCTTGAAGGATGGGGAGTAGAATTTAACTTAGTTATAAACCCTGTAGGGGCAGAAGACATAATAAAAAATTTAGTTACCCATAATCTTATTGATAAAATTTTAGAACAAGAAATGGATGTTAGTTTGTATGGTCAAGGATTACAAAGGCATCTCATTTATGTCTTAATTAGTCTTTCTGCACAATACAAAGAGAAAAGTGTTTCTGAAAAAAAGGATTTTTCACCGGATCTTACTTTAATATTATTCGAGGAACCCGAAGCATTTTTACATCCTAGTCAGCAGGAGTTTCTTAACTTTAGTTTAGAATCTTTGGCTTCTGAAGAAACACAACAAGTTATTATTTCTACTCATTCTCCTGTTTTTGTAAGCAAAAATATAGAAAAGATACCTTCATTATTAAAGTTGACAAAAAGAGAAGAAGGCGTGACTGAAAGTTTCCAAATATCTAAAAAATCTCAGCAGATTTTAATTGAACGGAATAATGAATTAGTAAATGTCTTCAAAGAAAAATTAAAGGATCCTTTAGTTGATGAAAATACAAAAAGAAAAATCAAGGAAATACTGGGCGATACAGAGGATGAAACTCGCATGGAAGAAGAAGCAATCAGGTATTTATTGTGGCTTGATGCTGAAAGATGTTCGGCATTTTTTGCTGAAGTTGTGTTAATTTGTGAAGGTGCTACAGAAAAAGTTCTTATTGATTATCTGATTAAAAATGAATGGCATGATTTGAAAGCAAAAAAAATCTACGTGCTGGATGCTATGGGGAAATTTAATATCCACAGATATATGAACCTTTTTGGGGAATTAGGTATTTATCATTCGGTTTTAGCTGATAAAGATCAGAATCAAAGCATTCATGAAATTATTAATGAATTCATTGAAAAGAAAAGAAATAAATATACAAAAAGAATATACTTTTTTGATAAAAACATAGAAAATTTTCTTGGGATAAAAGAACCCCCACCTAATAGGAAAGAGAAAAAGCCCCTTAATGTAATGTGGCATTATCTAAATGGTAAAATTCATTCGAGTAAAATAGAAGAACTGAGGAATATAGTGAAACACCTGGTATAAAGGAGAGATGTTATATTTTTTACATATCTATTGCTGTTATTGTATTTCGCCTGTAATTTCTAATTCCGTGTTATATGAAAAAACAGAAATAGAGGATTCATCTGTACGAGATAAATGTTAAAAAATGGGGGAGAAAAATGTGTGCCCGTTTTATCGAACAGGATAAAGAAATAAAAAAACTTTTTTATCAAAAAATCAAAGAAAAAGAAGAAAGAGAAAAACAAAAGCATTTAGAAAAGATTAGTGAAGGTTTCCTTGGTTGGCTTTTAGAACCTATTGCAGATGTTGCTTATACATGGAGGCGTATTTCTGAAAAAGAACAGGGAAGTAGTGGTGAAAATTCAGTAGGATGGGCATTACATTTGTGGCTTCCAAGTAGTGCAGTTGTTATAAATGACCTTGTTTTAGAAGTAGAGCCTGACGAGTTTATACAAATTGACCATCTTGTGTTAAATACGAACGGAATTTTTGTATTAGAGACAAAGT
>Ga0207429_10083_pt1 | contig 21043 bp, 14 predicted proteins | sample YelNats1bottle13_FD_187545 | JGI IMG/M metagenome (GOLD analysis project Ga0207429, IMG submission 187545) | Hot spring thermophilic microbial communities from Obsidian Pool, Yellowstone National Park, USA - site 1 bottle 13 (SPAdes) (version 2) | ecosystem: Environmental > Aquatic > Thermal... | reverse complement strand
GTTCCTTGTTTCCTATCCTTAGTTTCATTTGCCATCACCTGTATATATAATAACATACTTTTTTCACTGAATCAAGTATTTTTAATTAAAAAAATATCCACACATTACTTTGATAGGATATAAAAAAACAATAGTTTTTATGGAAAAAACTGGTAGCGGCGAATCGCTCTCAACTTTGAACGTACTTTTATTCTATCATTATCATCAAGAATCCTTTTCTGTTTTTATAGAAATCTTTAAAAACTTACTTTTATAATCAAGGTTAATATTAAAGAGCACGCAAAAAGCAATAAATCCTATAAATATGGCTATAATACTTAAAAATACAGTCAATATTTTTATTTCCCCCTTTTAATTTCTAATTGATTATGTCCTTCCCCACATTGGCATTCCCCCTTTTCTTATGTGAGATTTCCCGAAGTGTCCCATGTAAGGGGAATGCCTTCTCCCACACATCTAAAAAATTTTTCTTTACATTAATTATAACACAGTATATTATGACATTTCTATACAAAGTTTCTTAAAGCTTCTTTTAAATCTTTAAGGACTTGCTGATGTATCTGTCTATCTTTTTCGGCTTTATCAACATTGTTTAAAAGATATTCTAATGCCTCAATGTACTGTTCAATTTTCCCTTCGTTTCTGGGATTACTATTTTAAGCACTTTTTCACCACCTTTATTTTTTAGGCGGTGGCAGTTTTGCCACCGCATTAGTTACTTTGTCATTACTTTAGTAAAATCAAAGCAATACTGATACGCTAAAATTGCTAAGGCCTCACTTAAGGTATACTCATCAACTGCATAGTAACTCTCAACATTATCTAGAATACAGCTGTATTTATTTCTTTTACATAATTTTACGTGAGGATAAGTCCCATTATGATACGGCTGATATAATACCACTAAATCATCTTTTTCAGCTAATCTCATTAAATTGTCTTTATATTTCTCTTTTTCTTTTAATATCTCTTCAGCTATACCTATAAATTCTTTAGCTTTTTCTCTTAATACTTCGTAATCATAGTCAACACTTACGTAAGTATTGCCTCCAGCAAGTATTTCATTAGTGTAGTCATCCCATCTTACATATTCATATTCCTTAGCAATTGCTTCAACAAGCTTTTTAGATACTGTTAAATCCTTAATCCTAATTTCAATTGCTTCATCAAATGTATATGTTTTTGCTCTTATACTTACCTGCCTTGATGTTATGCCATGTTTTTTTAAGCTTTTTCTTATTTCATTAGCCATTTCTTTAGTATTCATTTTCTATTCCTCCCCTAAATTTTATTAATCAATAGCCTAACAGTCACACTCTCTATTTTGTTCGCTTTTCTCACCTCCCTAAAAAATTCAAAATCAAATTTGCCTCCCGGCAGTAAAAAGAAAAAACAGCCTGCGAATTGGAGGTCAAGGGGTCGGGGAGTGATACCGGACCGAGCGCAGCGAGGGAGGATATGCTCACCGACCTGACAGGGCTTGCCCCTTGACCGTAAGGCAAGCAGGCGTATAATCTTAAAAGCGGGAGGCAAATTTTAAAAAATACTTTTAAGAAATGCCCTGAAAAATATAAAAAAGCACGACCGCTGCGGCTTTGCCGTCTGCGGTGGTGCTCTATCAATTCGGATTTTTGTTTTGAGCGAAGCGAAAATGAAAAATCCGTACCGCTGTTTTGGAAATACTTAATTTGAAATGGTTATTGGTTTTTTAAAAGTTCTTTTGTTAGCTCCCTTGATATGTTTCTCTCTTTCATAGTAACTATAAGACTTACGCTGCTTAAGGAAAAACAAAAATTATTATGTCTTACTTCCCTTCCTTATAAGAACTATAAAAACAATTTACACAACCTATCTTGGGGAGTATACCAGCGGACTTCTCCTTCCTTACAGGAACTATAAAAACGGAACAGATTAAAGAGTTAGAAACGAGAAGAGACGAATGTTTCCCTTCCTTATAGGAACTATAAAAACAAAGATGTTTAATTTACAAGCTGTTAAGTATTCTATGTCTCCCTTCCTTATAGGAACTATAAAAACCTTTTATAAGTCAAATAAAAGCTTTATTTTATTATTTCTTTCCCTTCCTTATAGGAACTATAAAAACAAACATAACGGAAGCATAAAGGAGGGCAAATAAAAACTTTCCCTTCCTTATAGGAACTATAAAAACAGAGTACATAGTAAATATGCGGATTTGAAGTATTTTACTTTCCCTTCCTTATAGGAACTATAAAAACAGTGGTTTCTTAGCTCTTCTACTGTAATATGGCCGAGCTTTCCCTTCCTTATAGGAACTATAAAAACCGGCAACTTTCTTTGTTATCGCTTCGGCGGTCATCTTTTCTTTCCCTTCCTTATAGGAACTATAAAAACTTCGACACCTCCACAATTTTCTTCTGCTCGTTCCATGCTTTCCCTTCCTTATAGGAACTATAAAAACGAGATACGTTTTGGTGGTGATGTGAAAAATGTCAGCTTTCCCTTCCTTATAGGAACTATAAAAACAAAGTCTTTGACAACTGGGATAACAAGGATGCTCTCTTTCCCTTCCTTATAGGAACTATAAAAACGAATGCTTGATAGACAGATTAGAGCAGTTGTTGAATACTTTCCCTTCCTTATAGGAACTATAAAAACCTGCAAAAGTATTCAAGACTTGATGTATTTAAATTCTTTCCCTTCCTTATAGGAACTATAAAAACCATGGTTTTGGATACTTCCTTTCACAGTTTTTACTGCTTTCCCTTCCTTATAGGAACTATAAAAACTAGATGTAAATAGCTGGCCACGCTTTAAATTACCACTTTCCCTTCCTTATAGGAACTATAAAAACTCTGCAATTGTCTAAATTGTCTATACAATTGTGGTGTACTTTCCCTTCCTTATAGGAACTATAAAAACTTATGCCGCATATACCGCCATATTTTTACAGGAAAAGACTTTCCCTTCCTTATAGGAACTATAAAAACGATATGCAGCAAGACCAGTATTACAAGGGGTTTTGTTCTTTCCCTTCCTTATAGGAACTATAAAAACGGTGTATAAGTATATTTATATGCCACTCATAAACCGCTTTCCCTTCCTTATAGGAACTATAAAAACAATGGATAATTTGGGATTTAATAAGAAAAGGAGAAAGCTTTCCCTTCCTTATAGGAACTATAAAAACAAAGTCATTGTGCATCAGATGTAACAATCCAAAATACTTTCCCTTCCTTATAGGAACTATAAAAACACATTTTTTATTCCTCCTTTAAAATTTTATTTTTTGCTCTTTCCCTTCCTTATAGGAACTATAAAAACGAAAAACTTGCATTAGAGAGCTTAGTCTATTTAGAAACTTTCCCTTCCTTATAGGAACTATAAAAACCTGAAGAACAGAGCAGGAGAAGAAGCTTTAAAAGTTACTTTCCCTTCCTTATAGGAACTATAAAAACTTATCAAGCAGCAGCAGTGCAAGCAGAGAAAGATGCTTTCCCTTCCTTATAGGAACTATAAAAACTAAATTGAGAGCTGGTATTTCAGGCGAGACAGAACCTTCTTTCCCTTCCTTATAGGAACTATAAAAACCAAATTATAAAACCTTGGATAGATCAACTATCAAAAACTTTCCCTTCCTTATAGGAACTATAAAAACTCCTTTAGAGAATCCAAATCAAGTTAAAAAGGCTACTTTCCCTTCCTTATAGGAACTATAAAAACTGTGTGGTGAAATATCAGCTCCTTGGTTTGGATTTTACTTTCCCTTCCTTATAGGAACTATAAAAACAGACTGTCAAACAATCCATTTAACATTTCTAACTGCCTTTCCCTTCCTTATAGGAACTATAAAAACCCTACTTTGATACTGAAATGTCTTCCAGGTTGTTTTTCTTTCCCTTCCTTATAGGAACTATAAAAACCAGTCAGCGCTATTACAGCAGCTATAAACAAGCTTTCTTTCCCTTCCTTATAGGAACTATAAAAACCGTTATACTTTTTGTTAATGAATCACCTGTTTTCTCCTTTCCCTTCCTTATAGGAACTATAAAAACTAGCACCTCTATCAATTCGATAATTTCATCTTCACTCTTTCCCTTCCTTATAGGAACTATAAAAACAGAGTTTTTTTGAAAAAATTAAAGTTGTTATATTTCTTTCCCTTCCTTATAGGAACTATAAAAACTCGTCACAGCATTTAATAAACAAAGAAATTGTAAGGTCTTTCCCTTCCTTATAGGAACTATAAAAACCTGGCTTATTGGCCCCCAATTTGCGATTACAATTGGTGCCTTTCCCTTCCTTATAGGAACTATAAAAACTATAGTGGAAGAATACAACGAAATAGGAGAACAAATCTTTCCCTTCCTTATAGGAACTATAAAAACCACAGAGAAAACATGTTTAAAGAAGGGCATTACGACTTTCCCTTCCTTATAGGAACTATAAAAACAATTTATTCTTGAGCTAAAAAGGCAACTTGGTTATGACTTTCCCTTCCTTATAGGAACTATAAAAACCAAGGGTTTGTTCGGCTGCATATACAAATTTTGTGATCTTTCCCTTCCTTATAGGAACTATAAAAACTTTTTTGCAAGTTTTATTGCAAATCGCTACAACCCTCTTTCCCTTCCTTATAGGAACTATAAAAACTCGCAGTATTCATGGACGGAGACAAGAAACAAATAGCTTTCCCTTCCTTATAGGAACTATAAAAACAACAACAATAAACAACGTGGCATCTACCTAATAAGCTTTCCCTTCCTTATAGGAACTATAAAAACTGAAAGGGAACATACGAAATGACCAGCAGCTAACACTCTTTCCCTTCCTTATAGGAACTATAAAAACACTGGAGCTGGCAGTGGGATTCGAACCCACGACCTGTCTTTCCCTTCCTTATAGGAACTATAAAAACGAAGATGTTAATACCGAGTGCAATGGGGACGGTGAAAACTTTCCCTTCCTTATAGGAACTATAAAAACAGGATGGCATTATAGAGATAACGCTAAAAAACAGGCTCCCTTTCCCTTCCTTATAGGAACTATAAAAACTCTGCTTTTACCAGCTTTCCGTCAACGTAAGCCTCTACTTTCCCTTCCTTATAGGAACTATAAAAACAGAAAATTGTAAAGGAGTGAGGATAATGTACGACTACTTTCCCTTCCTTATAGGAACTATAAAAACAAGGTACAGGTTGGTATACAGACAGGCGTCATGACAGCTTTCCCTTCCTTATAGGAACTATAAAAACTGATTACCCCCAGTTATTGCCAAGATTTTGTTGGCGGCTTTCCCTTCCTTATAGGAACTATAAAAACCTCCAAACCACAACAAATTCGCCATCAACTATGTCACTTTCCCTTCCTTATAGGAACTATAAAAACTCGTCTGCCAAGCAGAATTAGCACTATTAAAAGACTTCTTTCCCTTCCTTATAGGAACTATAAAAACCCATTCTTCTACGCAAAAAAACTCACTTTCAATTTATTTCCTCAAAACAAGCTTGTCAAGTTAAACATATAAAATAGCCAAAAATAAGGATTTGTTTGTCGTCGATCTCCAGTAATTTTTGCATTATTGCCGATCGACGACAAATATCTCATTATATGATTTTTAAATAATTGTCAAATTTATTAATATTAGAAATCAATTCAAGACATCCAAAGCCTTGGGCATTTTTATTTCCTATTCCACAGCTGTAAGCAACATCCACAATCTTGTCATTCCCTTCTATAATAAACCCTCCAAGATACCCCTCATAAGGCCACTTTTTGTACTTTGCAACTACTCGCTTTATATTGGTTTCGTCTAAAAATTTTACACTTAATTTGCCGCTATACTCTTCCCCATAATATGAAGCATATTTGAACTTCAAATTATTCTCAATAACCTCCAAAAATTTTCTTTCACCAGGTGTATAAAATTCTATTGGCTTGCTTGTATTCCCCTTTGCTACAACAACAGGCGATATAGTTAAACCCACAAATTTTTTAGCGACTAAATTCTTTCTTGCAAATATATTCTGTAAGTAAAGTTTTCCTTCTTGTAGGTTTATTACTTTTTCTTTTAATAAACCATCTATAATGCTGAATATAAATCTTTCATCTATACTTGATATTGTTAAATATACTTTTCCTGGTTTAATTCTTATCGCTTCTTTGTATACATCCTTGCTTTCTATTACCAGACGAGAAAAAGTAAAAAGTTGAAACCTTTTGCCTCCAAAACTAAAACCCTCATTGTGTAAGAATGATGCATATTTTTCGTCCAGCAAATTATATATTACTTTTTGAATTATATGATTATAATGGATTGGCAGTAATAGGTCGCTTTTGGCTTCGAATATTATTTTAAGTCTCATACTCGTCGTTGCTCCTATCTTTGTGTATCACTTTTATCCATCCCATTGGAAGCTTTGTACTCTCTGTAATATTTATCGTATACGGTAAATACGAATCATTATTTTCAACATTTTTTTCATCAAAAGCCATTAATGTTTTAGCAAGTATTCCAGAATATCCTATTTTAAATACGAACTGATCTTCCTTTTCATTTTCTTCTTCTAACATTCTGTAAAACTCCTCTAAACGATTGTCCGAGAAAGCCTCTTTTAAGATTTTATATTCGGCTTTTATGATATACCTACTCATCTTTTTAAGGCCGTTAAAACATTCTTCTACTGGATTAAGAAATGTGTCTTCACCATTTTGATTTCGGTTCTGAATAGAAATAATGGAAAGCTGTTTATCGTAATTTTCAGTGTTATTTTTATACCTTACTTCCCCAGCAAACTTGCTGCCTGATTGTGCAACCTCAAAATACAGAGGTATGCCTTCTATTGTCGCTTTAAATTTCTTATTTTTTCTATTAAATTTTACTACTTTTTCAGCTGCTACCTCTCCATTCTTAAATTCCAGGTCACTGCAAACTATATTTCTAAATATCGCATTTAATATATCAGTATCTGTTAAATTGTTTTTTGCCTTCTCTTTGTATTCTTCAAGTGTTACCCAATATTCCTCTTCTCCCACAGTACCTCCTAAGTTTAAAGAGATATCATAATCAGAAATATTAAAAAGCTCTTGATGTACTTTATTATCAAATACTTTTATATTATTTACTTTTGCATTTTCTAATTTGAGTCTGTTATTACTCCTTGAAAACTGATACTCACACTTTTTTATTTTATTTGCTAAATAACCCGTCCTTAGCAATCCTTTTAATGTTGAACCAAAAATAACAGGTTTTTCCTCTAAAATTTGCTTTTCTAAATTAATTTCTTTTGCTTTTGCAAATTTATAAAGCCTAAGTTTGTTATCAGCTTTGCTTGTTAGTTTAATACTCCTTAAATATTTTTTCACATCTGGCATTTGAAGTATCTTATCTATAAATTTATCATACTCTGAGTCAAAATCTTCTTCTTTAACAATTCCCATATTATATAAATTAAGCAAATCATCTATGGTCACAAAATAAATTTTCCCTTCATCACTGTTTATAAAATATTCATAGCTTTCATAAATACTTTCTTCTCCCCCACCCACTGAAATTGGCGATATTGCTTCGATTTCAATATCATATATATCCACAGAGGGTTTTATATCCATTACCATTTCCCCTCCTTTTCTGCTATATCTAAGCTAATTGGGAATGTACATGTGTATATGAATATGTTGCTGCCCTTATTGCTGTATTTTTGTAAATAAGGTTTTGCTTTTTTTACTTTTATTACATTGCCGACTTCTGCATAAAAATATGGAGGTTTAACAATTTCTAACGAACGGCTATCATATCTTTGAATTTTATATCTTATAAATTCTACATCTTCTATCACTTCTTTAAATAAAATGGTAGAAGCAAGATTTAGTTTGTAATCTTCTGATGATTCTTTATTAAATAGCTGACTAAGCAGTCTGTCTTCCTTAAATATTTTACCGTTCTCCTTGTAAAACTCTATTTGCCCTACTCCTATACTTGTATCGACACCGATTCCAGTAAGCTCTATTACTTTTAATGCTAATTCCATTAACTGTAATACTTGCTTGTCTAATGTATAAACATAAAAGCAGTAAATGCTGTTTTCATTATACCATTTTTCAACTTCGTTAAATAAATACTTTTCTTCTGCCACTCCCGTGTTTCTGTCTATTCGTATTCTTCGTCTCATATTTTCAGTTTCTTTAAGGAAATAATTTAACTTTCTGTTTTTCTTCCATTTTCTATATTCGTCTCGTTTTCCCTTTGTGTCAGAAGCATTTGGCTTAAATCTTTCAGCATATACGCTGTTGATAGGAAATTCACCAAAAAGCAGCATATCACTGATTAAAGTGTTAGATGCTAAAAGCTTTTGTATTTGCAACAAAGCTTCTCCTTCGTCTAATATTTCAAAATATGTTTTTGCGATGTTAGCAAAAATAACAGGTGATATTAATTTAACTTTTGAAGATTTTATCCTGAAATCCGCTCTGTAAATCATTTCTATTGCTCCTTTATTACTTCATCAACTTCTTTTTTAACATCAAATTCTTTAATCTCTCCATCAACAAATTCTACCTGGCCGTAACCTCTGCTGCCAGAACTGCCTATATAGTTAAATTCAACGAGTTTAAATGCAAGGTCTAACACCTTCATAAGCTCTTTTTCATCGTCTCCCTCAAAAATTTTAAGAACTATATTCACTTCAAATTCTACACCTTTTGGTATTCGATCAAAGGTTCTGGGCTTTGCCGTGCCTTTAACTCTGTCAATCGTATTTTCTTTTTTTATTTCTGTTCCAAACGGCAAAACTTCATTTAAAATTTTTTTGCTGTTTTCTGTTAAAAAAGCATCTCTTACTATTATTCTTGTATGCTCTCTCAGGTCTTCAGTTTCTTTGTTATTAGCTTTACCAAAAATCTTGCATATGGGGCATACCCCGCATGAACAAGGTTCCGTTTTCCCTTTCGATATTTCTAATATTGACCTTAAACTTCCTTTCAAGGATGACCCTGGTATGTAGGGATAACCTGTTAATGGATCTTTAATTATGGAGTTATCTATTCCTCCAATTCTTATTTCCTCATCGCTTCCAACTATTCTTATGCCCGTTTTTACCTTCATTATCTTCTTTATGTTTAATATTTTAACCAATCTCATCTTTTATCTCCTTTCTTAAGCTTCTTTTAAATTAGCAATAATGCATTCGAATAAATCCATGAAAGCATCAAAATCTTTTTTGGATTTTATGTTATTAATACATAAATCAATAAACTCTCCTAGACTGCGGTAGCCCTCTTTTGTAATTTCTTCCTCATTTTTGTTTCTATTTTTAACTTCGGAAATCTTTTTTTCTATTGCATATTTACTCTTGCTTTTCATTAGTTTTATAAAAGGAATAATTTTATGATATGCCTGTTCTTCTGCTTTTTCAAAATCATCAGCATCTAAATTGTCAGATAAATCTTTTATTAATTCTTGCTGCATCCTCAACTGCAAACTTTTAAATGAATCATAAATCTTCCGTATACTACTCTGAGTTATTCGGCATCTTTTTAAATTGTAAGCATATTTCTCAACATAATCTACAATATTCTCTTTTAATACCCCATTTGCAAAAAAACCATTCTTTATCTCGCTTTTTAGTTCATTAGGAAGTACAATTTGACCAGTACCTTCTCTTGAAACCACCATTTCATTCACTCCTCACTTTTGTTTTTCTTATTGCCAGTTCTATAATAAACTGACTTAAATCTAATCTGTCTGAACTTACAACAAGATTATAAAACATGTTGCGTATTTTATTTTTATCCTCATTGTTTAAATCTTTGTTTGCCATTATATTTTTTTCCATATAATAGTTAAACAACGCAGCTCTTTTGGCAGTTGCAATAGCTCCTTTTCTTTTCGACTTGTTATTTACTATTAAATTCAACATATCAAAAAGAAGTTTTCTTGATATTTTTTTGTCTTCAACTAATTCTTTTAGTTCTTCACTTATTACAAGAGCTGTATTTAAATTTTGATATGTCAATATATAATTATCAACTGTCACACAGTCTTTATATTCTTTTGCTTTGTCTATGTTATTTTCAAGTTTATTTAGTATGAGGCTGAAAGTCATTCGAGGTCTATGAAGTGTAACAGCTGATGAAATTGTAATTTCACGCTTATCAGATGTTGAGACATATCTGGCAAACTTTTTTTCTATCTCTACAACAGCTTCTAAAACTTTTTCCCAATTGCCAGTAAGAATAATATCATCTCCGCCGCTGTATAGAATCATTACTGTGTCTTTGTACTTTGTTTCAATTAGCTTTTTTAAGTAAACACTAAAAAATAGATCTATTGAATCAGATAAATAGGACAATCGCGAAACAGAAAACGGATATCTATCACCGAATTTTTCTATTGGATATACATGATACAAAAGATATTCCATGTCATCCACATCTATTTTTGCAGTAGCTAAAAGAGCATCATTTTCACTAATGCCTGCAAGACAGTTAAGGCTAATTGTCCCCTCTGTATCTTTTATATCACATGTATCTTTATACCTGCATTTTTCACACATATCTTTGCTTTTTAATATTTCTCTTCTGCCAGACTGTTTTACATCTAAAGCTATCATATTTGAGCTTTTATAAAAACCATAGTCAAAGAAAATATATAAATTGTCATCTTCTCTAACCATGTTTGATGGGTTTTGGATATTTCTAATGTTTATATCATTGTAACCTAGTTTAAACTTTGCTAAATCTATTTCCATCCATTTATCTTCAATACTGCAGATATGGCAGTAACCCTCTGCCTTTGTGTTTATTCCGCAATTCTTGCAAACATGATATTCTCCATCTAAATCTAATACAAGCCTTTCCGTGCTCCTTTTATATTTTTTACTTTGCAGTTCTTCGGAAGCTTCTCTAAAATAGTCTTCAAATGAATAGGTACCCTCATCTCTTATCTTTAATTCCTTTAAAACATATTCCATGTAGATTTTATTTTCAAACATTTCTCCAATATCATCTTTAATCCTTTCAAGTATTTCTTCCGCTTTATCTTTATATACCTGCGGCAGTATAATGGAAAATGTTCCCCCGCCACTGTAAATGATATTAAAAGAATATAAGTTAAGTTCTTTTACAATTTGATAAGGTATTACAGTATTTATTATTGATATTAAGCTAGAACGAGTGAACACTCTTTTTAGCGGTTTTTCAATATTTTTGTTTATGTTATCAAAAATATAATTTTGTATGTCAAATATTCTTGCCAGCAAGAGAATATAAGTCTGTTCTTTTCTACTACCAAACCTCTCATAATCTAACAATCTACATACAGCAAAAGCTGCTGTTGTAAATGAATGATGATAAAGTGAAATATCTCTTATTTTTTCCTTCCCAGAGGATGTAACAAAAGACGTATATTTCTTAAGCAAAAAGTTCAAAGAATTAATAAATTGTTCTTTTGTTTTACTTTTACTTAGGGCTTCTGCCATTTCAGTCTCAAGTTTCTGCAGCATATTTTTTGCTTTTTGCTGAGTCATAGATGTGCCCTGGTTTTTTTCTGGGAAATTTAAGTGATATTCTTCAGGATAATATACCAATAACTCTTCTGGACCTATATCGTTAAAAAATGCACTATTTACCGCAGAAATTATACTCGTCAAAGGATTTTCTTCTATACTTCCTTCATTCTCACCTGTGTATTCTTTCCTTTCAGAAGCAGAATCACTATCAGAATTCTGTATTATTTTAAGATAGGTATTATTCCTTCCCCCTTCAAGGTCAATGTAATCATCTTTGTTATTATGATGGTAAAGCACAAGTTTAGAAATAAAATCAATTTCTTCTTTTAAATAAATATGAGTATTAGCATTAGTAAACAAATTTTTTACAAATTTATAGGAATTATAATGATGTGTTCCACTTTCACCGCTTCGTCTTAAAAGTTTACCTATATCGTGGAGAAGTCCAGCCGTAGCAACTGCATTTTTTATATCCAGGTCCAAAGTCTTCCCTCCTCACAAACATTCATAAGTATTTACAATCTATCTTGTTTTTGGGTACAGATAATTATTTCTACACATATCCTCAAAATTCCTGCTTTTCTGTTAGAAAATCTAATTTTTTAACAACGTTGACAACATACTTGCTGTACCATTTTATATTAACTAGTTTTACTTGCCTTTACACATCATTGATTTGTTCGAAAACCTTTACTTTGTCTTGTAATATTATGATTACTATTTTTATTTATAAACCAACTCTTTTCATTTTTTAGGCGGTCTAAACCCTGCTGCTTGTGCTTCTGCTTCTGTTTTAAACCACACTTCTGCTTTTGTTTTGTCGTACCATGAATCTCCAGGAATATGGTATATCTTTTCTCCTTTGCTGTTGATATTGCCTTTAATTAATCCCCTACCGCTGCTGTCTACATACACTTTACCCGGTTCTCCGTAATAGCCGTATGGTAGTTTTTGAAAAGTTTTTGATGAAGATGTATTTGAGGTACTGCTGTTTCCACTGCTGCCGGCTGTGTAATCTCCCGGTTTAACATTGAATGAAATTGTCCTGCCGTCGCTTACTGCAACAATAGTACCGCATTCATCTGTTCTGTATACTGTTATCCCCATCGATTTTAGTTTTTCCATTGTCTCTTTATGAGGATGACCGTAGTCGTTCCCTTTACCGCAGGATATTACTGCATACTTGGGATTTACCGCTTTTAAAAATGCCCATGTCGTGGCTGATGAACTTCCATGGTGGCCTACTTTTAAGACATCTGCTTTTAGGTTATATCCTTTATCAAGCATTTCCTGTTCCGATTCTTTTTCCGCATCTCCAGTGAATAAAAATGCAGTATTTCCATAAGTTATTTTTATAACTGCACTGTAGTTGTTTAAATCATCGTAATGACTGCTGTTCGGTGCCAGCATTTCAGCTTTTACTTCATCTCCTAAATCCAGTACAACTCCTGCTTTTGCTATATTTATTGAAAGTCCCTTCGATTTTGCTGCTCTTAATACATTTTCAAATGTTTTTGTGGTTGTTGTTACTTTAGGCATGTAAAACTTGCCTATTTGAAAGTTTTCTATTACTGCCGCTATACCTCCAATGTGGTCATTGTGAGGGTGAGTTGCAACAAGTATGTCTATTTTGTTAATTCCACAGCCTTTTATGTAGTTCACCACTTTGCTTCCCATTTCGGGTACTCCTGCGTCTATCAGCATTGTTTTGCCTGACGGTGCTTGAATGAATATGCTGTCTCCTTGCCCTACGTCTATGAAGGTTACTGTAAGTTTTTTACTACTGTTTTTATCTGGTAAATCTGAGGGCTTTGCTGTATCTGATGGTTGAGCAATCTCACTTACAGACTGCTGTGGCAGTGCAGAGGTACTGTTTACTTGCTCTTGTTTTTGTACTGCTGTTTGAGACTGCTGGGTGCCTTGAAGTGTTGTGCAGCCTACTAGAGAAAATATTAATACTGCTGTCAGAAGAAATATTAACAGTTTTCTTTTAATCATTAAAAACGCTCCTTTTTTAATCGTCTATAAAAAGTTCGTCAACAAGGTCTTCAATAATTTTTTTGCGCTTTTCTGTTTCTTTATCGTCTATTGTAATATCAAACTTAAGTACATCGCTTTCTTTTGCTTCTTTGGGAAGAAGTTCTTTGGGAAATTGAAGGTTTTATCTCCATATTCTATCACTGCCCAGTTCCCTTCAAAGCGGTCTATAATGGGGAGTTTAGGTGTCTTTTGAGGCATTGTTAGCGCCTCCTTCTTCTTTATTTACTACTGTTATACCACTATAGTTTGTCTCTTGTTTCATATATTCCAATGCTTCTTTTTCATTTTTTTCAATAGCAATTTCTACTGCTTTTTTAGCTACTTCTAAAAGTTTTTTGCTGTTTTCTCTTGCTTTCAATGATTGCTGGATTAATTGAGAAATTTGAATTTGAATATTTTCATCTACCTTAGGAAGTATTATTCGCTTCAATGAGTTATAAGGAATTGCAGTTAATATCGTTCCTTGCGCTTCCCGTCTTAAATATTTCTCTGCTAAAAGTTTTAATAAAACAAGGATGGTTTCCTTATTTAAAACTTTTTCTTTAAACACAAAGAAACCTGTTGATGCAACTAAATTTTCTTTATCAAAATCAATTAAAGCTATTTTATCTATTGAACCTTCAACTGATGACATTATAATATAGTCTCTTTCTACTTTCATTCTGGCTCTACTTGGCAATTCTTTACCAATAATTTGTGATGTTTGATTTACTACTCCTAAATTAGGATTAATATCAGCTAACTCTATATAATTATATATATCATTTAAATCAATATTGATCTTTTCCTTTGAGATCTCGATTAGATTTGGCAAGTAGTCATAACTTTTTTTATAACTCCTAATTACTTCTTCAAATTCAATATACTTAGGTTCCCAATACTCAGCATCAAATCTGCTTGTTTTTATAGCTTCTGATAAATTTATTATAGCAATGTTATCTTCTGTCTCAAATTTCTTCCCTCCAATAATAATTTTTTTAGCTCTTGGCTTCCAATTTTCTAATTCTAATTCTTCGGATAAAAGACTTTCTGCTTGTTTAAAGAATTTTTCTGATTCCTCTTTCTTTTTAAAACTTTCCTTTATTAAATCTTCTATTACATCTATAAATTTTTGCGAAGGCAAAGGCATAGGACAGTCCAGAATAACATTTTGTGGAAACCGTGGGTGATTAGTTCCTTCTTGACTCCAAAACAATATTTTTTGAACCCATTTGCTCATAAGAAACACATATAAATAATAATTAAGATTTCGATTCCTATCATGTTTCTGACGCAATATTAAAAGTTCGGTAGATGTGTATACTTCCGGTAAATAAATAAATCCAATCTGTTTCAAATATGGCCTAAGTTTTGATATAACTACATCTCCATATCTAGCAATATTCTTTGTACTTTCAAATTCAGTAGATGATACTTTAGGAATGTCATAAATTTCAAAATTCCCCATGTTCTCTAGTTCTAAAAGTCTTACTTCTTTTGGAGGAGAATTTTTGGGATCAAAAAGATTTCTCACCAACTGAAAGCATGTACCAACCTTAACATTATCCGCTTTCTTATTAAGAACTAATAATGAATTTAACTTTTCAGAATGGTAAGTTTCACCACCAAATCTTAAATCTTTTTCAAATTCTAAAACATTTACAAGTGAATATTCTACATCATACATTTTACCCTTGTGAGTTGCTGTTATCATGGGTTACCCTCCAGTTTAGATTCTAAATAATTTATATTTTCTCGCGTTAGATACTTTAAACCAGAATAAGCATACTTAAAAAGTTCTTGCCAATCTTTATCTAACGGGTCAATTATAAAATGAAATAATATATTCCTTAATTCATAAGAAAAGTCAACAAACCATTTGGTTAAATTTTCTTCTAAAAATGGAGGTTTATTTTCGCTTTCTAGCGGATTAATATTTGACGCTTTCATAAAATTGTCGGGTTTTAAGCGAAATATATCAGTCAATTCAAGTTCCTCATTCATTTTTCTTTCCATATCCTTTAAACAGTCATCTCTCAGAAAATTTAACCCTCTATTTTTAGTTCTTTTCTTTAACCTACTCTTCGTACTAAGTAGAGATTCACCTTTTTTTATTATCTCTGTAATAACTTCCCTGATAAAGGCCGGTTTTTTTTCAAATATCCTTCTGCTATCTATTATTGTAGATAAATTAAATCCCGTTGTTATTTTTCCCCCAAAATACTTGTTAAAGTCATTTCTCTCATCTGTTAATGTAATTACAAGATTATTATTATTGTTATTGTTGAATACTTGAAGAGAGAGTATAGTTTTTTTCTATAATAAGTATAAATAAAGTATTTTGAAAAGCTATCATTAATTTCAAAAAATACTTTATAATAGTATTCTAAAAACCTATCGTTTTTTAAAACATTATCTCTTGCAAAAGAATAAACATCAAAAACATTTTTTATAAAAGCATTATTTATCTTAATAGAAATATCATCAAATAGTCTTTCTTTGTAATTTTTAATAATTTCACCGTCACCGATTCTTCTACCGGAAGAAGGACTTATTTCGTGGAGAGTTGCTAAAAAAGTAAACCAGGTTTTAATAAACATAGTAATATAATCTGTTTCTATAAGAGAAAGCCAATTCAAATATTTGTTTTTAACTTCTGAAGGCATATTAACTCACCTTTACATCGTCTAGAAAATCAAAAGTTTTATCTCCTTCTTCCAATCTCTTTTTCCCCCATTTAATAAACGCATCCGCTATGTCAAATAAATCTGTTTGGTAAATTGGATTACCTTTCTCATCAAAAATCAGATTGCCGTTTTCATCTTTTACAAAAATATAATTACCTGAGTTATCCTTGAATGGTATTTTAGAAACGGCAAAAAAGATAGGGTAGTCTTTAACTTTCGGATTACCACCTTTATCTAACTCCTCTGTTTGCCATTTCCTTAATAACAGTAAAGAAGTTTTAGTTCCTGTATGTGGTTTAAAAGAATTGATATGCAAACCCACTACTGCAAGAATTCTTGCCTTTTTCAAGATAAACTCACGAATATATTTGTCATTTGTGTTGTTAAAAATACCTTGCGGCAAAACTATAGCCATTCTTCCACCAGGTTTTAACATATCTAAAGTTCTTTCAATAAATAAAATATGTCTATCAATTGAAGAACCTGGTTTTCTTTTACTTTCTGGGACAATCTCATAAAGAGCTTTTAGCCAGCTTTCTTTTATATCTCCAGCAAAAGGAGGATTCGTTAAAAGAATGTCAAAATTTAAATCTTTAAAATTTTCGGTTCTAACAAGTCCCTCCTCTTTTAAATCAATTTTTAACTTTTCACTCCATCTTGTAAATTCAAGGGAATTTTCTCTATATATATGTGAACGCCCATCTCCTGCTATTAGCATTATCGCTCTTGAAATTTTAGTTGCTTTTTCTTCGAAATCTATTCCCCACAAAAATTTTCTTGCGTAAACAGTTTTTAATTCGTTATCCTGCTGCATATTATATTTTTCCCATACATACTGCATGACATGAACGAGAAAGCCAGCACTTCCACACGCTGGGTCTATAACGTATTCCTTTCTATGAGGATTTAACATCTTAACAGCTGTATCTATAATAATCCTTGGTGTAAAATATTGCCCCTTCTTTGACTTTGCTACTTCAGGTATGAGATATTCAAAAGCTTCATCAATAATTCTTAAATCTGCTCCAAATAATTTCATCTCCTGCATCTCCGCAACACATATACTCAGATGCTCAGGAGTCAGGTCTATCTTTTCTATTTCTCCAAAAACTCCTTTCCATTCTTTCTTTGCCCCTTCAAACAGATCTGAAATTACGTTATAAGTAGTATCGGAATTTTTATACTTTCTAAATTTTAGCTGGTGATCTGGCCGGTATTTTGCCTCCCATTCATCAAATAATTTTGCATAAATGAGTTTAAAAATTTCGTTAAAACTATCTACTCCAGAATTTGCCAAAACAAGTTCCTCTAACACTTCAACAATTTCTCTTAAAGATTTTTTCCTTTCTTTAGATTTTATTTCTAGCTCCTCGAGCGTCCATTTTCTATTTAACACTATATCAGCAACTTCTATTGCAGGATTTTTAGTATCCTTAACTTCCAAATATTCATTATAAGTAGGTATGTCTGGCAAGTTATCATCAAATTCTTTTGGATACGGTCTATAGAGAATGGTAATCTCTTTGCCATTAACAGCTACACCTATGGGTGAACCTTCGGCATTAAGATAACTTTTAAGCTGCGGAATATTAAGTTTTTCGTGTGGTGCTTTAACTTCAACAATTATCCATGGTGTAATTCCATCGTCCTGATAAACAACTATATCAGCTCTTTTCTTTTCTCGTCCAAAATTAACTTCTTCTTCAACTTTTATGTTTTCTGAAGGATATCCATAATTATCTATTAATTCAAATAAAAATAATTGTCTGATAATCTCTTCGGGTTTTTTTTGATTTTTGTTTTCATCTAAAACAAGTTTTTCTTTTTTATAGGCATCATGACTTCTTAAATACCACTGTCCAGGATTTTTTTCATAAACTTCTAGCTTCGATAAATGAAAACTTAAAAGGGAAACCTCCGTTTCAAGGTTTGGAATTATTTTATTAATTACCGTTTTTGTTTTCTCATCCATCTCTTTAACCTCCGTTTTTGCATGAGTTTATAATTACTGCATATATTAATTATACTCTCATTGATACTCTTCTGCATAGGGTGTAATTCATAAACAGGTTAATATATTTTTGAATTTCATTATCGTTTTAAGAATGAACACAAAGATACATAAACGTATCTTTCACTTTTATTTGAAATTATAATATTTAGAATATTTGATTTTTTGGCGCTGCCCCTGTTTCTATAATATTAATTGTTTTGTTTCTACATATGTCACTAAAATTCCTTCTTTTTTTATCAAAACTTTTTAAATGGTTAAGCTTTCTTATAAGTTTTTATTTTTCATTACCTTATTAATTAGGCCCTGCAAGGATTATAAATCTAACTATACCATTTGTTTTGACATTTCTTTGTTTACTTTTTCCCCCATCTGATAAAATTCTTTAAACCTATAGTATTCACTAGATACAAAAAATACTATTTTTATTTTCTAATTTTTTTGATGCAACATAAAAACACCAGGATAGAAGAAGTTTTCTTCTATCTACCCTGGTTCCCGGTATAACTTTACCTTACATTGCGGCGCTGAGGGCTGCTACGGATTCGAACGCACCTTGTGGCTTTTTTTACTCCCCCCCACAAGGGCCATAGCACCCCGGGATAAGTGCCCGAATCAGAGTGCAGCCCAGGGAGTGGTCAAAAATTCCCCCATTTTAACCACCCCCTACGTAGATTTAATATCAAAAGTTCTCAAAAGTCAATATCTCTTTAGTTTTTTAATTTTCTTCACAAAGGTCCTACTCTTTTTAAATTAGGAATTCCAAAAGCGCTCCAGCAAAAATAGCAGGCACAAAAGGAAGTCTTGCTTTAAATTTACGAAGGATAAGAGAATACAGCAAAAAAATCACAGATGAAAATAAAAGAATATACCATGTTTTAAATCCTGCATAGAAAGATAGGCAGTTAAAATTTTTACGTCTCCTTCGCATATTCCTCTAAACATCCAGAAAAGGAAAAGAACAGTAAAAACTATAAAAAACTAATGGATAATAAAAAATTATGCCCTGTATAGAGTAACTGCTCTATACAGGGCCTTCATATCAAAATTTAGGACCAATGATTTGTGATTTTGAATTATCATATACTGTGCCCTTCACTCTGACGGTAATAGTATCTACAGCTGTTTTTATTCCTCCACCTGCCAGCTGCTTATAAGCCGTAAACACTATCTTGTAAGTACCATCAGGCATATTTTTAGGGATAATTACTACCACATCTCTTCCTTCTTCCTTGGTGTGTTTAGTATGCCATGTCATCACATCCTGTAGCGGATTGGTTAGAGGTATATCGGGCACTAAAGTAGTCACATTGGAAGAAGTAAATTCATTTTTCGGGTACCACATTTTTGCTTCTACACGGTAGGCCTTTCCTTCAGTTCGGGCATAGAGAATCATCGCTTCTCCTGCTTTGTATGTAGTTTTGTTTGAACTTCCAATAACAATAAGCTTTCCTTGAACTTTTACTGTAACTGTGTAAGGATCTGACCACATCGGTGTGAGGTTTGGATTCCTGCCTGTTGGATCATCTAATACTCTCAGCTGTATCTTATATGTTCCATCATCTCCAAGTCCCATTTCCTCAAAAGTAGGCTTCCATTGATTTATCGTTACCCATGTTCCATCAGGCTTCTGCACTTTCCACTCCCTTGCCACAATTGGGTCACCGTCAGGGTCATAGCTCTGGTCTGTTATTGTAAAAGGCTCATCAGCTACTACTGGATTCGGACTGATTGTAAATTTTGCTACAGGTTTATTATTTTCAGGTATTATCGTTACTGTCTGAGTATACGGCTCTGACCAGAGTGGTGTCCCAACACGAGGATTATCCCTAACCTTAAGCTCTATTGTATATGTTCCAATTCCTAACAAAGGTATATTGGTAGGTACAGTGCTGCCGTAATTTATCCATGTCCCATCGGGTTTCTGCACTCTCCACTGCCGTTCTGCAATGGGATCTCCATTTGGGTCATAGCTTTGATCAGTTATTGTTATTGTGTTATTCACAACTTGGACAATTGGATTTACAGTAAACTGTGCAACAGGCGGTAAATTTATATTCTGCGTCGTTATTGTCTGTACTTTTGGCTCACTCCATGCTCCTTCTAGATCCTGTACCCTAAGGTACACTAGATAAGTTTTTCCTACAGGGAATGTCCCTGACATTTTTCCATTATGCCATGCTATTTCATTTACTTCTTTCCACTTCCACTCCCATGCCTGTATACCTTTGTTAGGCAGTGACATATGATCTAGGTCATAGCTTTGGTCTGTAATTGAGACAATGTAGTTTGAGCCGCTTGGGGTCATAGTCACAGCGAACTGTGCAATAGGCCTTCTGTGAACATAGATGTACATAGTGCTTAAAGGCTTATAGCTCCACAGCCTGTAGTTGTCAAATCTATCATCATCTTTTGGATTATCTCTTGCCTGATACTCCACTTCATATTTCCCAACCTTATCAAAGACAGTTATAGGAGCATCTAGATATTTCCCATTAAAGCTTGCGAGTCCTAAACTGTTTTCAAAGTAATTCGGGTCATGCAGGTACATCCATCTTTCCTGGTATTTTGGATCATTTTCTGGGTCATTGTAGTAAGTTTTTATCTCAATTGGTTCGCCTAATATAACATATTTTTCAATTATCCTTTGCTGGTTTTCTAAGTCTTTTGCAATATACTCTGCAATAGCAGTCAGTTGGTTGCTTATACTGTTATCAATAACTTTAAATCCACCATTTGTGATTAAGCTTATAAGCCCATCTGCTTGTGATGCAGGAAATGTTGTCTGCCCTGCAATTACTAATTTTGAAGATAATTGATTTATTGCATTTGCAAACTTT
>Ga0207429_10079_pt1 | contig 21825 bp, 20 predicted proteins | sample YelNats1bottle13_FD_187545 | JGI IMG/M metagenome (GOLD analysis project Ga0207429, IMG submission 187545) | Hot spring thermophilic microbial communities from Obsidian Pool, Yellowstone National Park, USA - site 1 bottle 13 (SPAdes) (version 2) | ecosystem: Environmental > Aquatic > Thermal... | reverse complement strand
GATTTTTTCTTTTATCTCGTTTATAATAAAAGCTGAACATAGTTTCTTTCTGGGTGTGGCGCAGCTGGTAGCGCGCCAGAATGGGGTTCTGGAGGCCGGGGGTTCAAGTCCCCCCACTCAGACCAGTAACAAAATAGGAAAATTCAGTTGGTAAAAATTGAAAAAAGAGAGTACCACTTACCTAAAAATGAAAGGAGGTAAGTGGTTTTTTGCTACTTAAATTTGCCATTAAGTATTTTTTAGACGACAGACGATTTAAAAACCTCTCTCCAAGAACAATTGGGATTACAAACAAATTCTCAATGATTTTTGCAACTTTGTGACAGAACAAGAAAACGTATGCAACCACAAGCGATATTAAGCGATACTTTCTACAGGAAGATGACAAAAGCAACAAGATAGCAACAATCAACTGTAAGTTAGTTATGGTTATGAACTTCAAAGATGTAAGCTTAAATCACACGCATTTAGGTGTTGAGGTTTTATATTTGGATATAACTGTATATAATTGTATATAATCTGATAGATATTGGATAAAAATCATGCAAAGATGATGAGTCATTGCTCTTTTTCATAGCCGTCTTGTTAATTTTTTTTCAATGCATATTTTAAGATTTGTAATTTTACAAAAAGAATGAGGGGATTTGTATGTTGAGACAATACATGCAAATATAGAAAAACTTCACTTCCTTAGCATATGTTACTATTGACGAAAAACTTGTGGTATTATATAATTGTGTAAAAAATATCGTTAAAGGCTGTGACAAGGACGAGTAGGCAGATACAGCTTTCAGAGAATTGGCGGCAGGTGCAGGCTAATAAGCCTGTATTTGTTGAAAATCATCTCTGAGCTGCAGGCTGAAATTGCAGTAAGTTTTGCTGGTTTCCTGTTATATAAAATGAGAGATACCCATTGTTAAATAGGGTGGTAAGGTGGTACCGCGAACTTCTCGTCCGTGACGGGAAGTTTTCTTTTTTATGGTAAATAAAGAAGGGAAATTCATACTTCAAGAAAATGGGTCTTGTAAGTTTAGTGTAGAAAGATATTTTATTGTGCATAATTCCTAAATGAACTGCCGGAGGCCAAACGGTACGTACGATGGTGTGAGAGGACGTTTTTTTAAATAAAATAATTATTTAGTTCATACTCGATTAAATTTTTAGGGGGGTTTGGTGTGAAAAAGATTGGACTAATAGGGGCGATGGAAGAAGAAATAGACATTTTAAAAAATGAGATGACCTTAAAAGAAATTGTAAGGAAAGCTAAATTGGATTTTTACGTAGGCAGTTTAAAAGGTGCGGATATCGTTATAGTTCGTTCAGGAATTGGAAAAGTAAATGCTGCTATGGCAACCCAAATTTTGATTTCTGACTTTAATGCAGATGTACTCATAAATACTGGGGTGGCAGGTGGTATAAAGCCTGGCATAAAAGTAGGGGATATAGTCATTTCATCAGATACTATGGAATATGACATTGATGTAACAGCTTTTGGATACGAACCTGGAATAATTCCCAGAATGGAAAAAAGCATTTTTAAAGCAGATGGAAAACTTGTTGAATTAGCTAAAAAAGTGGCAAAAAATATCGCTGATGGTAGTGCATATGTAGGAAGAATTATTTCGGGAGATAAATTTGTGGTTTCTAAAGAAGAGGCTAGAAAATTAGGAGAAATGTTTAATGCCTATGCAGTAGAAATGGAAGGAGCAGCTATTGCTCATGTCGCATATTTAAATAATATACCCTTTGTCATAATAAGGAGTATTTCTGACAATGCTAATGAAGAAGCTTCTGTTGATTTTAATACTTTTATAGAACAAGCTGCCAAAATTTCTAGCAAAATTGTAAGCGAAGTGGTGAAGCTGATGTGAGGCGGTAAAATGCCTTTATCGAACGGAAAGGCGGCTACCTTTGTTCAGTGTGAATCATCAAAAAATATTCGTTATCTGCTTTATGTGAATTTTCTACTACTCCCATAAGATGTTTAGCTTTTGGAGGAATACGAGAAAGAACTACCACAAAATGAAAGAGCATTTTGTTCCATTCTTCAAATTTCTTCTAGTTTCCTCCACAAAATTTTTTGACCATTATCTAACCTAATTTTTATTAGATTTCTTATATTATGGGTGATTAGCTACAATGCGACTAAGACTATAAACATAAAACCGAAAGTAGCAGAAAATTCATATATTTTTGCTGTTATGGAAGCATTTTGACTATGGTGCTCAAATACTTTTCTGACAACTTCTCCCACAATTTTTTCCGGGATGTGCCTAACTCTAGGCATAGGCATTAAGCTTATTTTCTTTCTTCTGTGCTAGTGCCAATACATTATCCTTGTTTTTTATCCCTTGGGCATACACCCTATTGGCTACCTTGGGATGAGAGCTCTCTAAAAAGACATATTTTCCTTGTGGCAGGATTTTTGATCTTTGTTATATTAACTTTCGCAGGAAGTCTTTAAAGCCTAAGCTGTTGCTTAGGGACGATATAACGATGTAGGTTTTGCTTTTATAAGTTTAACAATGTCAAAAAATAGATTATTTTCATAAATTATTTGAAAACCGGTCTTTTTTATATTATCGATAGTATTTCTGTTGATATTGGCTCCGTATATTCTGACAACTAATGGGTTTATAATATCCATAAATGTACCTAAGGGTTCTATATTACTTCTTACATGCTCCAACATGATTAATTCACCGCTTTTTCGCAGGACCCTTTTTATCTCTTGTAATCCTTTAATGGGGTCCGGCACAGAACAAAAGACACAAGTTGTTATCACCGTATCAAAAGAGTTGTCAGGGAAATCTAGTTGTTGAGCATCCATTAATTTAAGCGTTATATTTAAACCAAGTTTATTTGCCCTTGCTATTGCTTTTTCAAGCATCTTTGGACTAAAATCTATGGCTGTGATATTAATATCTTTGGGATAATAAGGCATGTTTTTGCCTGTTCCAACACCGATTTCCAAAACATCGTGGCCCTTTACATGATTAAATAGTTCTTTTCTCCATTTAGATATCCACATTTTTTCCATCATGTCTTCAATTTTATCATAATATTTTGCTGCCCTATCATATCTCTTTTTTATAATTTCTGTTGTATTTCTCATATACAGTCCTCCTTTGGTTATTTTTTTGTTTATTCTGATAATAATTCTAGCATATATTTTCCTAAAATAAGTGCGATTTTATGTAGAAAATATGAAAGTTTATTCTTATTCTATACATATGCAAAGAATGAGCAGGAGGTTTGAGTACAGTTTAGGTAAATAGTTGCAATATGGTGCGATATGTTGAAACTTCGACTATAACCAAATGAAATCAAAATGTCTTTTGGAAGGAAACAAGGGATAAATGAGGAAAAATCTAAAGGTTTTAAATTCCTAAAATTTCTTCATATTTTCTTCACAATTACACTGTACAATGTAGATATGAAAATAATATGGATTCTGTAAAATTTTTAATAAATTTATCATCGTTAAATAAAATTAATTAACTATTTCAAAAACATTGTCTATAATACCAATATATAGTAGATTAGGAAAGGAGCTAGCAATATGAGCGAAATATTGTATATAATAGTATTCGCAGGTGTTATGTTTTTAATTCATTTTTTAATGTATAAAGCAGGTATAGGTGGTTGCTGTGGAAGCCATAATAATCATAGCAGCAATCACAATAATGAAAAAAGGTTTACCGACAAAGCTTATGAAAATTATGCTCTTGAAAGTAATGAAGTAAAAGAAAAGAATAAAATCTAAATTAAATAGCAATATAATTTTACATTTTATATTCTCCAGGTGTTTGTATATTTCAGGATTTTTCTTGAAAAGTGAAGTCACCATTTTGCATCATCTGCCTTATAATTTTTTATGATAAATAGAGGCGATATAAAGGCAGAAAATGAAAAGTGAAAAGGGACGAAGTGTTGCTGGAGTGCAATTTAGTGCATTTATAACCTATTATTGACAAAAAATAATAATAATAATAAGCAATAATATAAAATGTACCTAACGAGGAGATAGTATATTGAGAGGAGGTGATATATATGGCTAAAGATCCAGTTTGCGGAATGACGGTAGATGAAAGTAAAGCTCCAGCAAAATCAGAGTACAATGGGAAAACATACTATTTTTGTTCCAACCACTGCAAAGCAGAGTTTGACAAAGATCCTGCAAAGTATGTAAAGGAAGATACGGGTCATATGAGCCATGGCAGCCACTGCTGTTAATTCGAAAGGGAAACTTTTTTAAGTTTCCCTTTTCTATAACTTTGATTTAAAATCCTTGAAGAATGAATATAAAAATAAAGTCAAGTAAGACGATATGATTACTATAAATAAAAGATTAAACTTATGACGCATAGAAACGGAATATGATTACAAAAAGATAAGGAGGCTTTAATATGGAAGTTATGAATAAAGAGACAGCGAAAGTAAGTTTTAAACTTAAAGGCATGACGTGTGCATCCTGCGCTTCAAGGATAGAAAAGGCGCTAAAAAAGATGCACGGTGTAAGCGAAGCCAATGTAAACTTTGCGGCAGAAAAAGCCACTATAACATATAATCCGCAAGATGTAAGCGTAGATGACTTTGTGAAAAAGATCAGAGATGTTGGATATGATGTTATAGAAGACAGGACGACCTTAAAGCTAAAAGGCATGACATGTGCTTCTTGCGCTATGAGAATTCAAAAAGCATTAAGTAAAACACCGGGTGTGAGAAATGCCAGTGTAAATTTTGCAACAGAAACAGCTGTTATAGATTACAATGCAGAACAGGTAAGTGTAAATGATCTTATAAAAGTCGTAAGAAAAGTAGGTTATGATGCCATTGAAAAAACAGAAGGTGTTGATGTAGATAAACAAGAGAAAGACAGGGAAATAAGACATCTTAGATTTCTGTTTATAATATCGGCAATACTATCAATACCATTGGTTTTAAATATGATTTTAGAATCTGGATTTGGCATAATGACTGTCCTGGGCAATCCATATTTAGAATTGGTTATAGCTACCCTAATACAGTTTATCATAGGTTATAGATTTTATAAAGGTGCTTATCACGCTTTATTAGGTGGATCTGCAAATATGGACGTGTTAATCGCCATGGGTACGACAATAGCTTATTTTTACAGCGTATATAATGTATTTGTCGGTGTTCGGGGACAGCTCTATTTTGAAGCAGCTGCTGTCATAATAACATTAATCCTTCTGGGCAAATACCTAGAGGCAGTAGCAAAAGGCAAGACCTCTGAGGCTATTAAAAAACTCATGGGACTTCAGGCTAAGACTGCCAGGGTAATAAAAGACGGAAAAGAGGTTGACATACCTGTTGAAGAAGTTCAGGTAGGAGATATAGTAGTAGTAAGGCCAGGTGAAAAAATACCGGTAGATGGCAAGATCATAGAAGGTTATTCGGCTGTAGACGAATCGATGCTCACAGGTGAATCTATACCTGTTGAAAAGAGAGTCGGTGATGAAGTTATTGGTGCGACGATAAACAAGACAGGATCCTTTAAATTTGAAGCCACAAAAGTAGGAAAAGATACAGCACTGGCACAGATAATAAAATTAGTAGAAGACGCTCAAGGTTCTAAGGCACCGATCCAGCGTTTGGCAGATCAGATCTCGGGTATATTTGTACCTGTAGTGATAGGAATAGCGGCGATAACATTTTTAGTATGGTATTTTGGGTTTGGCAATCTATTCATGGGTATAACAAGCGCTATATCCGTTCTTGTTATTGCATGCCCATGCGCACTGGGGCTTGCTACCCCCACATCAATAATGGTGGGTACAGGTAAAGGTGCAGAAAACGGCATACTTATAAAAGGTGGAGAACATCTGGAGAGAGCTCATAGGATAAATGCCATCGTCCTGGATAAGACGGGCACAATCACAAAAGGCAAGCCGGAGGTTACTGACGTAATTAAAGTAAATGGCTATAATGAGAGCGACATATTGAGGTTTGCAGCTATAGCTGAAAAGAATTCAGAACATCCTTTAGGGGAAGCAATAGTGAATAGGGCAAAAAGCGACAATATAAGTCTGGATGATCCACAGGACTTTAAGGCGATACCTGGGCATGGAGTATATGCCAGAATTGACGGCAAAGACATTTACGTTGGGAATAGAAGGCTTATGCAAAAAGAAGGAATACCCATAGACGCCATAGAAGATAAATTGGATAAATTAGAAGAAGAAGGCAAGACCGCGATGATAATGGCAGTTGACGGCAAACTGGCTGGGATTGTGGCGGTAGCAGATACGGTAAAAGAAAACTCAAAACAGGCCATAGATCAATTAAAGAAAATGGGAATAGAGGTCTGGATGATAACAGGTGACAATAGGCGAACAGCCAGTGCTATAGCAAAGCAGGTAGGCATAGAGCATGTTTTAGCTGAGGTATTGCCCGAGAATAAGGCGGAAGAAGTTGAGAAGCTCAAACGACAGGGCAAGATAACCGCTATGGTGGGAGATGGGATAAATGATGCTCCGGCATTGGCCGCATCAGATGTAGGCATTGCTATAGGAACAGGCACAGATGTGGCCATTGAAGCCGCTGATATAACACTAATGAGCGGTGATCTGATGGGAATACCTACTGCTATCAGACTAAGCCGCGCCACCATGAGAAATATAAAGCAGAACCTCTTCTGGGCATTTATTTATAATGTAATAGGTATACCAATAGCTGCCTTTGGGTTTTTGAATCCTGCAATTGCAGGGGCGGCTATGGCATTTAGTTCGGTTTCTGTGGTTACCAATGCCTTGAGGCTTAAAAGATTCAAGCCTAAGATGCCCAGGTAAGTTTTAAAATACTCCTTATAACGCATCATTTTTCTTCATATTTTCTCCACAATTAAAGTGTATGATGTATATGTGAGAATAAAAAAGGAGGTAATAAAAAATGGGGTTGGCCGATAAGATAAAGTCGATTTTTAAAGCAAAAGCAAATTCAATATTGAATGAATTAGAAGATCCTGAAGAGGCTTTAGAGCTGTCTCTTGAAGAGCTGAGAGAACAATTAAATAAGATAAATAAGTCGCTTATCGAGGTTACTACGGTTAAGAAAAGGCTTGAAAGTAACCTCTCAGATATAAGGGATAAAATAAGATTGGCTCAAGAACAGGCTGATCTATCAATTGCTTCCAACCGAGAAGATTTAGCCCAGGCGGCATTATCTAAAAAGATGGATCTTACAGAACAAGAAGAACGGATTTCAAAAGAACTGAAGCAGTTAGAAGAAAAGATAAAGATGATCGCGGCTAATAAAGAGAAACTGGAGAGGCATATTTACGATCTGCAGAACAAAAAAGAAGAATTAATTGCCATGAATCGTGCAGCTGACGCTCAAATAATGGTTAAGGAAGCTATTGCAGGGGTTTCCAGTGATATTTTAAATATAAATCAGAGAATAGCCAGGGCGCAAGAGAAGATAAAAGAGAAAAATAACAGGGTAGCTGCTATGGATGAGCTTATTGAGATAAATGCACTAGACGTATTGGATGAAACAGATCCTATTCAGGAAGAGTTAAATAAAATCCAAAAGGAAGAGAGGATAAAGCAAGAGTTAGAACAACTGAAAAAGAAGAAAGGGGTGTCGTAATAATGGGATGCGGTGGTGGATTGTTTAGGACATTTGATTATTATGGATTTCCAAGGGGGTGTGGAAGCTATAGAGAGGATTCCTGCGATAGTTATGTGCAAGATGATTTTGAGGAAAAGATGACGTTGCTAAAAAGGATGTACGCAGAAGGGATTATTGATGACATGCAATTCGGAAGGTATAAACAGATGATATACGATAACACCATAAGCTTTGAAGAATTAATGGATATTAGAAGGCGCGGCTTAAATAAGACAAGACAACAAGAGCAAAATAGAGGTATTAACAGCACTGGTAGCTACCTTGATGCGAAAATGCAAAAATTACAGCAAGCTAGGTTTAAAGTACTACAAGTTAGGGATAAATTGCGACAGAGGATTGATGAGCTTAAGGCGGAAAAAGATAAGATGGAAAATATGGCGGAAAGTGTAATAAAAATCAGCGAAGAAAAAACTGAGGAGTTTATTAGCAGAAAGATCGAGATAGAAGAGAGCATACAGAGGCTAGTAAAGCAAGACAGTGAGTTGGAGAAGCAGATAGAAGAAATAGATAGAATGATCAAAGAACTACAGACAAAAGAGCTAGAATACGAGGCTGTAAAGCTTAAAGAAGAGATAGAAAATTTAAAATAATTGAAAATAGGAGGTAATAAAAAATGAAAAGTAAGTTATTAATGACAGCTGTATTATCTGTTGTGTTAATAGGATTAATTGGAGAGATGGCTCTGGCAAAAGGTACTAACAGTACAACTTTCCCTAAAAATCCAGTTAAAATTGTAAATCAAACAAAAGATGTAAAACAAAATGATTATGGATATGAAAACATGATTGAGATTATGAAAGAAAATGGACTAACAGATATGGCAAATCTCATGGAGAAAAGAGATTTCAATGGCATGGATAAACTTATGGAGAACCTATCAGATTCCGACTATCAAAAGATGATAAAGATAATGAGAGATAACGGGTATGGCAATATGGCTGCTGTGATGGAGTCTATCGGGAAAAACGGAATGATAGAAATGTACAAAGCCATGGAGGGTATGCATGGCTTCAACAGTTACATGATGGGTGGCTTTTGATGGCCACCATTATATAGTTTTTTGACATAATTCCGACTATTCAAATATGAAAACAAGACTTAAGAAAGGGGAGTTTTCTTGGTTGAGTTATTTAAAATAGGGCACATATCTGTGTACTTATTTGGCCTGATGATAGCTATTGCAATCATTGTTGGATTGTTACTAGCATACAAAGAAGCGATCCGTAAAGGAATAGATGCTAACGAATACTTAGATTTCCTTTTATATTTGGTATTATTCGGGATTATAGGTGGAAGACTGGGTTATATAATATTTTTTAACCCTAAATATTTTATAAGCCATCCACTGGATATAATAAAAATAAATAACGGCGGCATGTCTATACAGGGTGCTATAATGTTTGCGACATTGTTTGCTATATGGTATACCAAGAAGCACAACAAGAATTTTTGGGTTTTTGCCGATATAGTTGCGCCTTCGCTGGCATTGGGCCAGGCAATTGGCAGGATTGGATGTGACGTGTTTGGCGTTCCTATGTCAAAAAAATGGTTTTGGGGTGTCCCATATAATGGACAATGGGTTCATCCAGCACAGGTTTATGAATTTACGCTGGATTACATCCTGTTTTTTGTATTGTGGAGAAAGCGCAAAAACGTCGATTATAATGGACAGTTAATTTTGTGGTATTTGATATTTTTTAGCGTAAACAGAGGGATTGTTGAGTTCTTTAGGACAAACACCATAGTATTTGGGCCCTTTTCCATTGCCCATGTTTTAAGCGCGGTAATAATTGTTGCTGGTTTGTGCGCTATGTATGTCCTCAAAAAACGCAGTAGGGATGAAGTGAAGGGGAATGAAGTAGTATCCAGGGGGGAAGCTATTGAGGACGGGCTTATCGTGACATTATTATACATTATATCCTTGATGATATATTATGGCATAAGGAGGGGTTTTGTTTTATGAGCAAATTAGTAAAAAGAATGACCTTTGCTATCATTGTGATAGCATTAATATCTTCTGTGTTTTATTTTGAATCAAAATTTTCCAAACCAAAAAACGTAGCAGACAATCCCAAGCAAGTGACTCAAAATAATAAAACATCGGAGAAAAAAGATACATTAAAAGCAGCAAACACATCTACTACAAAGATAAATCCTCAGGATCTTCTGATAACCAACGATGAAGGCGATATAAGCATAGGCGTAAGCTATATGAATCCCATACAAGATGATAAAGACAATCTGGTTTTTCAGGTATTTTTAGACAACCATCAGGTGGATCTATCTCAACTCGACCTAAGCGGAAAGGTATTGTTTACTAATAGCGAAGGTCTAAAGGTTGACAATGTAAAGTGGTCAATAGAGGGCTCGGGGCATCACGTTGTCGCCTTTATAAAAATACAAAAAAAGATAAACGGCAAAAATTTGATTACACCCAATACCAAATATATTCAGTTAGAATTGCGGGACATAGGTGGGGTTAAATCCAGAGTATATAAATGGGACGAAAGGTTTTTAAAATAAGGGGGGCTATAGGTGACTTATGCATTACCTTTTATAGCAGGCGTTGCTTCGTTTTTATCCCCATGTATAATACCCATGATAAGCGTATATTTCTCGCTGATAACCGGCATGTCCATAAAGGATCTAAAGGACGTAGAATTTCACAGGACGATGAGAAAGTTTATTCTCATTAATACCTTTGTGTTCGTACTTGCCTTTACAATCGTTTTTACTTTAGTCGGTGGATTATCAGGTACTATAGGCAAGTGGTTGAGCAGCTATATCTCGGTAATGAACGTAATCGGTGGGATACTGATTATAGCAATGGGTTTAAATTTAATCGGTTTAATCAATTTAAACTTTTCATTTTTAAGTAAATACAGTGCACATGACATTAAAACATCTTCCAGGTATCTTACTACTTTTTTAATAGGCCTATTTTTTGCTATAGTGTGTTCCCACTGCATAGGGCCGGTATTATATTCCATGTTGATATATACTGGGAAGTACGCTAATCGGTATGAAGACCATGTTCCTGTTTTCTATAGGCCTTGCAGTGCCATATTTGTTGGTAGGTTACTATATGCCAGAGGCGATTAATGTTATAAAGGAAACAAAGAAATATCAAAATATTATATCAGTAATCTTGGGAACTTTTCTAATTTTCCTGGGGTTGCTGACGATTTTCGGCAAAATTCAGGATTTAACGGCATTTTTAAGCAGATTATTACCGTTTAAACTGCCATTAGGAATGTAGCAGAGGAAAGATAAAGAAACCGTGACTCTATTCATACCATTGGCAGTTTTTCCGAATCTGGCAAAAAAGGTAAAATTGTATTTACTAAATGGAATACATTTTCCAGAACAGATGTTATAAAAATAGAAGGAGATCCCAATGAGATGATATTGACGACTGATGGTACTACCAATGCGACTATGTTTTGACGGTAAAATAAGCAGCTTAAATAAATACAAAAATGACTTGAATATCTGCCTTTTTCTTTTTGGGAACAACGACAAAGTATTGATAATCGGACCTGGCGGTGGAAGGGACATACTGTATGCACTGGCTGGGGATAGCAAGAATATAACCGGGGTAGAAATTAACACATCAAGCTTTAATAAAACACTTATGTCAGCGGCTTTGGTTATGATTCATGGCTTTTTATGGGGATCCCCTTCCCACGAGGTATAAAGATATTAAGCGCCAGTGGCAAGGACGAGATAATAGCCGTAATGTGGGGTATTAACAGGGTAATGTCGATAGCTGGCGACGTACTATCTGTTATATTGTCAATGGAATTTGGATTTAACATTGCTATACTCGCTGGAGGGGTTGTATACACCCTCATAAGTTTAAGTGATAAATTTATTATCGGATTAATTGACTATTTCAAAAACATCGTCTATATTACCAATACGAACCTGTACTTTCCATCGTTGCATGCGTATACACTTTATTTTTTATCTAGCTCACCATCGCTAGTATATCTTCCGTCATCGCGGAGAATGTACGTATTTTTTTTTAAAAGAGTTCAATACCGTATTGAGTGATTCTATTGAGTGTTTTCTTTCAGCACCTCATTCATACTGCCCGTTCTATATCCTTCTAGGTCTAATGTCACATATGTGAAGCCTATATCTTTCAATTTTGCTGCTATTTTTTTCATCAAATCTCTATTTAAGATTTTATCATAATCTTTTTCGCCCAGCTCAATCCTGGCGATATTACCATGATGCCTTACTCTTAGCTGCCTGAAGCCAAGCTCTATAAGGAAATTTTCAGCTTTATCTATCATCGATAGCTTTTCCTGGGTAATCAACTCACCATAGGGAATCCGGGAAGCTAGACATGCAAATGACGGTTTATCCCACGTTGGAAGGCCCATTTCTTTTGACAATGCCCTTATGTCTTTTTTTGTAAGCTTTGCGAATTTGAGTGGACTGACTACATTAAGTTCCTGTGCTGCTTTCATGCCAGGCCTATAATCATTTAAATCATCGTAATTGGAGCCATCTGCTATATGATCTATTCCGTTTTCTTTTGCAACTTTCCATACCTTTTGAAAAAGTTCTTTTTTACAATAATAACACCTATCTATAGGGTTGCTGGAAAAACCTACAATATCAAGTTCTTCAGATGTAATGACTATATGTCTCGCCCCAATTTCTTGAATACACTTTATTGCCTCATTAAATTCTCTTTCAGGGTATGTAGAAGAGCGAGCTGTAACAGCCAACGCTTTGTCTCCTAGTACATCATGGGCTACCTTTATCAAAAATGTACTGTCTACACCGCCGGAATAGGCCACAGCAAGACTACCCATCTCTTTAATGTATGATTTTAAAGCGTTCAACTTTTGCCGTAAAATCTCGTCCAATTTGTTACCCCCCATTTTTTCAGAATTTAATAGGTTTTTGTAGAACCCCAAAATTCTCATAAATTCATGGGTTGTGCTACATATTTTAAAAGAATTCCCTGCTTTTGCCGAATTCTTACATAGGATAAACACAATGTTAATTTATTCTGGAATTATTCCGACTTCTTTTTACACCCAAAACCTGCCTCAGCCTGGTATTGATTCTAATGATATCCCTACATTTCCACGTGACCCTTCTCTTAAAATGGTGTACGATAGTACATGGTAGAAATTGTTGTGGCCTAAAGAATTTAGATCTACATAAATCAAAGATTTTGCTATTTAATCCCGAATAATCCTGCTTTTTTACTTCGATATTTGCTTTGCAATTAGCTAAGAATTTAAACTATTCCTATAGATTTAGTTTAAATTATATAATCTATATTGTCAACATGAAAGTTGAATACTCTTAGGTCTCTAATTTACAATATTTACCAATGAATTATTTCTGAAAAAGTGCAAAAGCATCGACAGATGGCTTTGAAAAGATGTGCAACGGCCGCTTTTCACAAAGTCACTTGCTTCAGAGGCATTCCTTTATAGCTGGTAAATTTTTTTATTAATTATATGGCTTCCCAAAAAATTACAGAAACTCATTCGGTTAAAGCGTTGGATGTAAGCTTGGATTTGTTTGAAAAAGGAATAGAAAAATTCTCCATTGACGTGGTGGATTTTTTTTGCTATTATAATACCAAGTATTCCGATATAAATAGTAGGATTTAAGGAGTGATGATATGGACAAAAAAATAATCAGTTATTTCGACAATATTGCCCACAATTGGGATGAGTTAAGGAAGTGTTATTTTCCGGATGAGCTTAAAACAAGAGTCACAGAAGGAATGGTTAAAGATAAGGATATTATAGCTGCAGATATAGGAACTGGCACAGGATTTATAGCTCTGGAACTTGCAAAAGTCTTATATAGCGTAATTGCTATTGATGTATCCAGTGAAATGCTAAAAATGGCTCAAAAGAAAGCGGAGAAAGAAGGTTTAAAAAATCTTCTTTTTATAAAAGGGAAAATGCAGGATATTCCGTTAATGGATGGATCAGTAGACCTTGTGTTTACAAATATGGCTCTTCACCATGTGGATGATCCGCTTAAGGGCATCCAGGAAATGCATAGGATTTTAAAACCCGGTGGGGTTATTACCATAATTGATGTCGAAAAACACGAGTTTGAGTGGGCTAGGGAAGAGATGTGTGACGTATGGCTCGGATTTGATCGCAAGGAGATTGCAGAATGGATGCAGATTGTTGGGTTTAAGAATATATCTGTGGAATTTTCAGGATATTCTGCAAGAGCTGTATCAAAAAAAGGTTCTAAAGCCGAAGTAGGCATATTTATAGCAAAAGGCGTTAAGTAGGGAGGGGTTATTTTGAGGTTTAATACTCTTTTAATCCATGGAGGAAAACCCTTTGACGAAAGAACGGGAGCTTTGAGCTACCCTATTTACCAGGCAACCACCTATAAACAGGACGGAATAGGAAAGCATAGAGGGTACGAATATTCCAGAACGAGCAATCCCACAAGGGAAGCCTTGGAGATGCTTATTTGTGAATTGGAAGCAGGAGTTAGGGGATTTGCCTTTTCTTCAGGAATGGCAGCTATTTCCTCGGTAATCATGCTTTTTAATTATGGTGATGAAATATTGATTACAAAAAATGTTTACGGCGGCACTTTCAGAGTTTTTGATAGAATTTTCAAGAAGTTCGGAATAATAGCCAAATTTGTTGATACTACCGATTTAGATATGGTAGAAAATGCTATAAATGATAACACTAGAGCTATTTTTATAGAGACTCCAACAAATCCCCTTTTGGACGTTACAGATATTAAAGAAATATCTAAACTTTCTAAGAAATATGGAATCATAACAATTGTTGATAACACCTTTATGACGCCTTTTTTCCAGAGACCTCTGGAATTTGGGGCGGATATAGTAATACACAGTGCAACCAAGTATCTTGGAGGGCACAGTGATGTTTTGGCGGGACTTGTTGTTGTGAATAGCGAAGAATTAGCTGAAAAGATGCATTTCATACAGAATTCAGTAGGTGCGGTGTTGGGACCGCAAGATTCGTGGCTTTTAATAAGGGGTATAAAGACTTTGGGCATAAGGATGGAAAAGCATGACAGAAATGCTCGGGAAATTGCCGAATGGCTTAAAGGATTGCCTGAAATCAAAAAAGTTTATTATCCAGGACTTAAGGAACATAGAGGACATGAGGTTATGAAGAAGCAGTGCAGTGGTTTTGGAGGTATGATTTCTTTTGAGCTGGATGACAAGGATGAAGTAGAAAAATTTATCTCGCGATTAAGAATTATTTATCTTGCGGAAAGTTTAGGTGCTGTTGAGAGCCTCATCTCAATTCCCTCCAAAATGACACATGCCTCAATACCTGAAGAAGAAAGATTGAAGTTGGGGATTAAAGATACGTTGATAAGACTTTCTGTTGGTATAGAAGATGTTGAGGATTTAAAAGAAGATATTTTTAATGCTCTAAGGAGGTAACACCATGGAATACTTAAAGGACATAAGGGAACTTATAGGAAATACGCCTATTTTAAAAATAAGCAATTTCGAGATACCCGAAGGCATTAACATATTTGCAAAGTTGGAGTTTTTAAATCCGGGCGGAAGTGTAAAGGATAGGGCATGTCTATATATGATAAAAGATGCTGAAGAAAGAGGATTATTAAAAAAAGGAGGCACACTTATTGAGCCAACTGCAGGTAATACAGGCATAGGTCTTGCTCTAGCGGCATTAAATAGGGGATATAGGGTAATTTTTGTGGTGCCCGATAAATTTTCCGTAGAAAAGCAGCTTCTTATGAAAGCTCTGGGAGCCGAGATAGTAAATACCCCAAAAGAAGAGGGAATGAAGGGGGCTATAAAAAAAGCCGAAGAGCTTGCGAGAGAAATAGAGGGTTCCTTCATTCCAAATCAATTTATTAATATGGCAAATGTCAGGGCTCATTATGAGACCACCGGTCCCGAAATATACAGGCAGCTGGACGGAAATATTGATTTATTTGTTGCCGGTGCGGGGACTGGTGGAACCTTTACAGGTGTAGTAAAATATTTAAAAGAAAAAAATAATAAAGTTAAGGCAGTTTTGGCAGATCCCGTAGGATCTATAATTGGTGGTGGAGGTGAAGTAGGATGCTATAACATCGAGGGAATAGGTAATAGCTTTATACCAGATATCATGGATACTTCTTTAATAGACGAAGTAGAGAAAATATCGGATGAAGAAGCTTTTAACGCCGTAAAAGAACTTCATAGAAGGGAAGGACTAATAGTTGGCCCATCTTCAGGTGCTGCTTTTACCGCAGCCATGAGGCAAGCGATGAAGGCAAAGGCACCATGCAACATTGTGGTAGTTTTCCCTGACAGAGGAGATAGGTATTTCAGCAAAAACTTATATGAATAAGATAACGAGGAAGGTGGTATTTGTGATAAAAGTGGAGAGCTTTGAACTTGATCATACCAAGGTAAAAGCGCCTTATGTTAGAAAAGCGGCCGTTTTAAAGGGTGAGAAGGGGGATATAGTCGAAAAATACGATATAAGATTGTTACAGCCCAATGAATCAGAGCTTCCTACCTCAGCTCTTCATACTCTGGAACATCTTTTTGCGGTTTATTTCAGAGAGGAATTAGATGGAATAATTGACGTTTCCCCTATGGGTTGCAGGACGGGATTTTACCTTGTAAAATTTGGAGAAAGCTCCGAAGAAGAAGTTAAAAATAAGCTTATAAATGTTCTTAAGAAGGTTTTAACTACCGAGGAAGTTCCGGCCGCAAATCCGGTTCAATGTGGAAATTTTCGAGACCATTCTTTATTTTCCGCTAGAGAATATGCAAAAATGATTTTGGAAAAATTTGAATATACTCAAAATTAGTCTCAACTATTATTTTGTTTTGCGAATTTGACCACATGACTATATAATAAATGCTTTAGAGAGCTATTTAACGATTGTCATTACTGAAAAATGCTGAATGTTAGAAATGGAAGTAGCAGGAAGGTGCTTTAATTTCAGAGAGTCGGTGGTAAGTACAAACGGTAAAGGGGCTTTCCGAGCCTACCCCGGAGTTTTATGATATAATTGTTATGCACTTATTCTGATGCCTCCTCTTAATGATTTTTGGTTGTTGACTAATTTTTGTCATAATAGGTATTCAGAATAAGTGCATTATTTTTTTGTAAGGGGGTTCTTACTTACCCCACCAACTGCCTTTTCCTACTTAATGTTAAGAATATGCCTTCAGAGGGTTTGAGGTCTTTCCTATACACTAGATGGTACACGACAATTATTAAATACTAGCATTGGTGATAAAAATACTTTTTCTGAGAACCTATCTTCCTTTTAATGTTGTTAATTCTTCCGTAAAATTTACAATAATTACATTATATTTCAATTTAAAACTAAAGGGCGAGCATTCAGAAAATACCCACCCTAACTTTGACAAAGAACCTTTATTTTTTATTTTTTATTTTTAAAAAATCATACAATAATTTTACACTATATTAGGTGGTAAATATGTCTTCATCAAGTCCTTATTTACTCATAAACACATCATTAACCCTATCTTGTAAATATACTTTATAATATTTCCCCGCTGGTATTTGATTATATAAATTATATCCTTCATCAATGCAAGCCTTACACGCATCTCTTGGAATAGAAATGGCAAATATTTCAATACTCCAATCAGAACGGGATTGAATTGTATTGACGCCTGAGCATTTTGGGCATACCTTAAATCTCTGGATTTGTGTTTCATGTATTCCATCAGTATCATAATATATACTTCTGGGCCTCAATATATACTGTTGATTTTTAATGGTTTCTCTACGAATATCCTCGCGTCTTTGCCAGCGGTTGTAAATCTCATCACACAATTTCTTTATATATTCAGTAATCTTTGGCGATTGCTTGAGTTTTTCAGGATCATAGTCTGGTTCTCTTACATGAGAATAATCAAGCCCTGCCATAGCAAGAATTATACCTAGATTTACATAAGGAAGTGCTCCTTCAATTGAATATCCACCTTCTAAGACTGCAATATCGGGATTCAATCTGTGGGTTAGCTCTGCATAGCCGTGAGCAGTAAACTTCATATCTGTAAGAGGGTCTGTATAGTGGTTATCTTGACCTGCAGAATTAATAATAAGGTCAGGCTTATATTCTTTCAATATAGGTATCACGAGATTATCAAGTACATTGAGAAAACCTTCTTCGCCAGTTCCTGGTGGCAAAGGTATATTTATGTTATATCCTATAGCTGATGGACCTCCAAATTCATCAATAAAGCCCGTACCTGGATAAAGAGTCCTTCCGTCCTGAGGAAAGGATATATAGAGAGTATCTCTATCATTCCAATATATATTCTGAGTACCGTCACCATGATGACAGTCTGTATCCACTATGGCTACTTTTTTATTCCCAAATCTTTGTCTTATATTTTCCAGCATAACAGCTTCTATATTAACGATACAAAAACCCCGATCTCCAAATACCACCCTTTGAGCATGATGTCCCGGCGGCCTTACTATAGCAAAGGCCTTATCCACTTCTTTTTTCATAACTACTTCAGCAGCCTTTATAGCACCACCTGCAGATATAAGATGAGATTGGGTTACCCTTGTCATTACATCAGGTACACAAAAATGCACTCTCTCAACATCTTTTTCAGTAGCTATACTAGGATTATAAAATTTTATTCCCTCAATGTCCGCTATTCCTTCTTCGAATACCTGATCTTGGGTATATAAGAGCCTTTCTTCACGCTCTGGGTGTGTATGGCTTATTGCCCAATCAAAAGCCGGGAAAAATACAAGACCTACTTTGTTTTTAGACTTCAACATGATTTACACCTCTCAGTTCATATAGTAATCCAGGCTTTATCTGAGCTCTCACCCTTATGTTTTTACCACATGTATAGAAACCTCTTACCATATTAAAACTCGTCTTTTCTGTTATTTCACCCTCAAAGTCCTTATCAGAAGCTCCTATAACGGAAGCCATCTCTCTTAAAAGCTCCAATGCTTTTTGTTCGGCTTTATCTACAGTAAAGTCTTTGCCAATTTTCTCATATATCTCTATTTCAGGTATTGAAAGTTTTCCTTCAGCAGTATCAGCTAAAACTGTTACTTCAGCAGTTGGCTTAGCAAGAGCTGCTCCTATTGCATTAGCTATCTCATAGTTTTCTGGAACATAGCAAGGAAGATTAAATTCTTTTTCTAATAAAGGAGCTAAAGCCTTAGCAGGACCACCTATAAGAGAAATATACTTAGGTTTTAATTTTTTTCCATATAGCAGTTCTTTTACTGTATAAACGGGGCGACTGTTAATTTCATTAACAATGTTAGTTACCTCTTGTTTTATTATCTCTCCCATTTTTCTGTAAATAAGCTTTGCAGTTGCCTTCGCATCTAATTGTAATTTTTCACCCAAATCTTTCATCGCTGAAATTGCACGTTCTTTATCGCCAAAGTCTAGGAGACCCAAGACTATCATAGCATCACTAGGAGTAGGTACTAAACCACCTATCGCCATCGGAAGTCCTTCACGGTGAGGCCCTATTTTTATTTCCCCATTCTCAACATGTATTGCACTGTCCCCACCAAGGCCAATAGAAACGTTATAATTGCCCTTACAAGTGTGTTATAATTACCTATTTTTATACCAAGCGGCTCAAAAAGTGGGACTCCATCCGCCACAAAAGAAATATCCGTTGTGGTACCTCCGATATCCAAAAGAATCCCATCTCTATCGCCAGGATTAAAAACAAGAGCTCCCATTACACTAGCAGCAGGTCCTGACAAAATAGTATTTACCGGATATTTTTGTGCTGTATCCAAACTCATGGTACCGCCATCGGCTTTCAGCACATTGACAGGAACATTGATATTTTCTTTTTTCATGGCTTCCCTTATACTTTCACAAAATGATTTAAAAACATAATATACTGCGGAATTTAAGTAGGAAGTATAAACTCTCCGTGGAAAGTTTAGCTTTCCTGAGAGAGTATGTCCCATAGTCACAGGAGAAAATTTATCTTTTAAAAGCTTGCAAATTTCTATTTCATGTATAGGATTTCTGACAGAAAATTTAGCTACAACTGCACATGCTTCTATATTCTTTTCCTTGAATTTTAAAATAGCTTCTTGTATTTCCTCCGGCTTAAAGGACTTTATTTCTCTACCGCGATGGTCTACATATCCTGTAATAAAAATATTTTCTTTTCCACATGCTAAAAAAGAAGGTTCCATACCTGGGCTACTTTCTATAATCATGCCAACGGAAGCAGTCTTACCTTCAACAATAGCATTTGTTGATATAGTGGTACTTAAATTTATACGATTAACACTTGAGATATCTTTACCTTTAAGCAGGTGATTTAAGGCTTCCCATATGGATCCAAATAAATTAATGTGGTCAGTAGGTGTCTTAACTGCATCTATAATATTGCCCCTATCAATAATTACAGCATCAACGTGTATCCCTCCCATATCCAATCCTACAATCAATTTTTATACCCCCTTTTTGATGAATTTTGCCGTTTAAATCGATTTTATTATAGCAGGCATTCGGAATGAGTGCGCTATTCTTTATATAGGTGATTTTTAGCCATCACAATATTTATTATAGAACCAAAAAATGTAAATTTCAAGGCGTTTTTTCATTTACTACATAGATTAAAAAAGCTGAAAAATAAAAAAGAAAAACTAAAAATGTACAGAAAAAAATAAAAACCATTTAATCTTGATTTTATCTTTATATTGCTATTACTTTTTAAAGCCTATAGTTTAAATTACAATTTTCTTGTATAATATATTTGTACGGAAAATATACCAACTCAAACAAATGAATACATAGGAAGAATTAACATTGAAGATAATTATTGTAATATTTGCGGTTTTTGTTGACCAATTGCGAAGTATCTTGCAGTGAAATATCTTATGCATAGAGGGAGTTATCCGGTTATAAAGAACTTTTTTCATCATTATTTATGTAGAAAATAAGAGTGTGACTTTTGGAATGCTTCAGAACAGACTCTTTTTTATAGTGATAACGGTAATAGCTGGGAGAGCTATTATTGCCGGAAAATATTGTTTGCCTGAAAATACATGGCCTTGAATTTAGAAAGAGTGCACGAAAGGAGATATTTATCTAGAAGATAAGAAATAAATATCAACTGGAGAAAAAATCACTTCTGTAAGGAAAGGAGTTTACGGGGCAGTGATAAAATGGATACAGTAAAGATTTATACCAATATTATAAAAGAGAATATGGACAGTCCGCAAAAAGTAAATAAGCTAATAAACTTTGGTCTTACCGCTGCTTATTATTATGTAACTTTTTTCAAAGACAAGAGGACTCCCAAATCTCTTCATTATTTAAATAAATACTCTATAAAAAACATAAAAAATTCTCTAACAAATCCTCAAAACTCTGCTTGGGTAAACCTCTTTGCACCATCTGAATTTTTGATTGCTATGGACATAAAGCCCTTATTTATTGAAGCATATTCTTCTTTCATGTCAGGCTTCTTCATAGAAGATTATCTAATAGATACTGCTGAATCAAGGGGTATGTCAAATACTTTATGCAGTTACCATAAAACTTTTATAGGAGCTAGTGAACTTGATATTCTCAAAAAACCTAAATTTATGATGACCACTTCTATGATCTGTGATGCGAATATACCTACTTTCAAGTATCTTTCAAAAAAACACGGGGTTCCACTGTACATTATTGATATTCCCTACAAATATTCTAAAGATGCCGTAGTGTATGTAAAAAAACAGCTTTTAGAAGTGGCGGGAAAGCTTGAGGAAGTTTTTAAAAGAAAGCTTGATATTGATAAATTGAGGGAAGTTGTAAGAACAGAAAATAAAACAAGAGCACTTATGAGAGAGTATTTAAATTATGTGGGAGAAAAAAGGTTTTTACCTACTATGACCTTTGAAATGTACATGCTCTTTGCATCCCATGTATTAATTGGAAGTAAGGAAATATTACATTTTTATGAGATGTTAGTAGAGGATATAAGAAAAGCTCCTGAAAGAAGTGGGAAAAGTATATTTTTTATACACCTTCTTCCTATGTTTGAGAAAAATTTTAAAGATTACTTTAACTTCAGCGATAAATTTTACATTGCTGGTAGTGACTTAAATTATGATTTTCTTGATGAAATTGATGAAAACGACCCCTTCAAGGGAATCGCTGAAAAGC